>ERZ833963.72-NODE-72-length-142984-cov-20.686691_pt1 | contig 142984 bp, 98 predicted proteins | sample MGYA00519693_ERZ833963 | MGnify/ENA primary metagenome ERZ833963 (study PRJEB31850, sample SAMEA3708748) | human gut metagenome | biome: human gut; feature: human-associated habitat; material: faeces | place: China | collected 2014 ...
CATTTTTACTACAATTACAAGCGATGAACAATATTTCTTAAATGAAAAAGCCGTGTGTCCGATATGAAAAAAACTGGATTTTTATTGAAGCGAATCAATTCTTTTATTATTTTTACCTTTCCTTCCATAACCAACGTGGTGCGCCGTTGCGCCCTGCAGCTGCTCATGTCGAAACAGAAAACACTGGACAAGCAGACGCTGAAGGAAGCCTTACAGAAAGAAACACAGAAAATGTGAAATTATTACGTGGACTCCGACGGACCGCCCTGCTTGTGTTACCGGCTGCCTTGCCCGGGATGAACCTTTGAGATGCAACCGCCAGACAAAGGGGAAGAGGAACACTTCCATACCCGTAACCCGGCAGGACAGTCTTATGCCAGGGACACAACTATAGAAAAAAGGACAGACCTGATAGTAAGATGCGTTTGGTAAAAAAGGAAATGATGAATATTAATAATAGAAAAAGACATTTGTTCCGCAAAGCATACGCGGATATGTACATAAAAGAAGAGAAATATCTTCAAAAGGAGGATTGTTTTCCAGCCCCCCATTACTGGTAGTTTTTAGGAGATAAAGCCTAAGGATATTTTGTTTTTCTCACTTGAAAACCTTATTTTTGCATAACAAAAACGTCCTTTGAATGTATGCAAGATGAAACAAGCCGCTGAATTTCGCTCGTTTCTAAATAGTTACCTATTAAATAAAAATAACAAGAGAACTATTTAATTTTCAGTTAGATAGCAAAAGCATTGTGTTTCAAAACATACGAGGTCAGATGAATGGGACGAGATAGCGCACGACCGATCTTCTTCAACGAGTTATTATACGAACGCAGTATCGCCTTGTATTCCTCATGCCCTACCTCTCTACCCGGAGATAAAATAGGGAAAAGGTACGGGGAAGAAGCGTCCGCATACTTATTAATCAACCGCCGCATCCCCGCTGTTATCCCGACACGGATTAAGGTCCCCGTCTTCTTACGCCGATATACGATCTCCTCGCCATACAGGTTCGCCGTAGTCAAGCGAGCCATATCCGCGAAAGGCATGCCGCAAGATAAATAGGCGAACGTACAATAGTCGATCACGCACGCCAAATCCGGCTCCTCAGACTTCAAGGTCACGATCTCCCGGAGCGACTCGTTTCCCAACGCCCTAGATCCGGCTCTTTCCCGCTTCAAGTTCAAGTACGCGAAAGGCGATACGACGCAAGCCGGCAACAGACCATCCCGACAAGCTTGGTTATAAATCGAGCGAAAGTTGCTGAGGTATGTATTCACGGTATTCACTCGCAAGCCGGCGGATTGCAGATAAGCGACAAAACGGCTTATTAAGCCCGGGGTTATCTCCGGGAAAAGAAGGTTTCTCCTACCCAGAAAGGCGCAGATCCAATTACGGGTCGTCCTATATAAATCGGCAGTGTTATGTTTCCCCGCTAAACGTTTCTCCCGGATGCGTTCGGTGGCATAGGTATAAAATGTGATGCCCGCCTTGCCCAAGCGGTTATTCTTTCTCTTGCTCATATCTCCTTTTTTGATGATTAAACGTATTATTATCTACCATCAAAAATAGCATAAAAACAAAATCAAGCCAAGTCCATCTCGCAAACAGCAAGCTTCCAACCCTTAAAGACCAAGGTGACAAGACGAAGCTCCGTATCCCCCTTAGTAGCGTGAACCTTCGGGTCTGCGGCGTAACGGCGTAACTGGATGGCGGCCTCGGCTCTCAACGCCTCGATTTCCGTTTCGGAAGCGTCCCGACGGGCGTATTTCACCTCCACGATATAGCTAAAGCCTATCTCGGGCTGGTGGATCAAGTCGGGCATCATGTAGAAATCGGCGTACCCCTTGTTGGCCTCATACTCCGGATAAATTATATAGGTACGGGTCAAGCCTAGATAAGCCAGTAGGAAACCTTTCACGTGCGCCTCCCCCTCTATGAACTCGCGGATAGCGCTCTGCCGCTCCAGCTCGGAGGAAAAATACTCGAACACAGGCTTCCAGTCTCCGTCGTAAGCCATGTCCTTTACCAGATCATGAAGCTTGTATAACTCTATTGAGAAGACATCAGCTTCCCGGTAAGCCTCGATCAGATAGGTATATAATTGCTCACGTACCGTCAGGTTGGGAACGCCCAGAAGGGTATCTCCACGCTTGGTACCCTTGATGGAGAGCAACCCGAAATAGTAAAGCAGGCTCTTGAAGTTGTCCGGCTTGGCGATATCCTCGGCAGGAAAAGCATCCTTGATTACTGCGGTGGTCTCGCCGTTGTTCACGATCTCCTGGATGATCGAAGCGTTCGTGCCGAACCGCTTGTCGAGACGGATCAAATGGCGGAGCTTGTTGTAGTCCGTGCGGATGTTGTTGTCGATCATCTTATCCGGGGCCGATCTCAAGGGCAGGTAATTGCTGATGAAATACAGTACCATATCCGAGTTGTACATAGGCTCGTCCAGACTCTTCGTAGAGAAACGGTAGTTATCGTACCACGGCTTCATCAAGTTGATCAGATCGTCCACACTATCCTCAAAACCTGTCTCGCTCTTGTAATAGGCCAGCATCTCCCGTACCTCTCCCTCGCTAAAACCTATGATTCCATTAAAGCGGTAATCTGTCGTCATGTTGGCTCCGATATTGAAACCGCTGGTCACGTCGTCCATCGTCACTGGAGATACCCCAGTGATAAACATGCGCTTGATAGGGCCATCGCCCGTAGCCCCTTCTTTCAGTTTGTTGAAGAAATAACGGAAGAAGCCCGTACCGTGTGTCAATGCCTTGTAATGCTTCTCACCCATATTGGCGAGGATAGCGTTGGTGAAGTTATCATACTCGTCAATGAAGAGATAGATAGAGAGATTCAAGCGTTTAGCCTCACTGATCGTGTAGGTCAACTTCTCGTCAGCATTTGGCAGACTCTCCATTTTCTCCCGGAAGCCCGGATTGAAGAAACGTTCGTAGTAGTAGGCAAACTCCCGGAAACGAGCGGCACAGTGATCATTAAAAGAGCGGATCAACTCGTCAGGATCTGGGTTCACGCCTGCGAAATTGAAATCCAGTACAAGATATTGTCCCTGCTCCGGGGTCGGATGGGAGCCGATATATAAGTCGCCGAAGAGTTCCTCAAAAGAATCCTTACGGTTCACGTCATAATACCATCTGAGGACATTCAAGAATAGCGACTTCCCGAAACGGCGCGGGCGGATAAGGAAAAAGAAACTTGCGTTCCGCTCCACCTCCGCAATATAGCGAGTCTTATCAACATAATAATAATTGGCGGTACGGATTCGCTCGAAATCCGTCAGGCCATATGGAATTTGCTTCGTTGCCATAATATATCTCCTCCTGTTTATTTGTCACTTACGAATAAATCACTTGTTCGTAACTTACTTACGCAAAGATAACATCTACAAAATGATTTCACGAATCTTTGACCGTAGAATCATGCCGTCAAACCAAATCAATCGACAAACTCACCAGAAGGAGGATTCGCACCTTCTCCCACTCCCCACTTCTTATTAGGGCGGTCTCCCATAAACAATTCTAATGTTCCTCCCTTCATGACATCCTCATGAGTAAACCACGTCTTATTATACTCGGCGCCATTCAACTTAGCGGATTGAATGTATTTATTTTCCCACGAAACCCCATGAGCGATCATGGTAAACACTTTCCCGTTCGCCAACTGAATCTCCGATTTATCAAATAAAGGACTACCTATCGTATAAACAGGCACTCCCGGAGAAACCGGATAGAAACCTAAAGCGGAGAATACATAGAAAGCCGACATTCCACCACCATCCTCATCACCACAAACACCCATCAGATCATTCCTGAACCAACTTTCCATAAGCATACGAATCCGTTTTTGCGTCTTCCACGGTTGACCGGCGTAGTTATACAGATAAGGAATATGGAAACTAGGCTCATTTCCCATCACGAATTGCCCGACATTGCCCGTAGCGTCCGGATGAAGAGCGTAATATTGCCATTTTGACATTTTCATATCCTCAACAAATAACTGATCCAATCTCTCAATAAAAGGAGTGTTGCCTCCAAAAAGATCTATTAAATCCTGAATATGATGGCGTACATCCCAATTATAGGTCCAAGCATTATTCTCATCAAAATAAGCCCTAGCCCCGATACCTCCGGAAAAAATATAGTCGAACGGTTCTATAAACTTCCCATCTTTATCCTTCGGATGGAAGAAATGAGTCTCTTTGTTAAAGACATTCCGGTAATTATAAGAACGATCCTGAAAGAATCGATAATCCTCATCTTTTCCCAAATGTTTAGCTAATTGGGCGATACACCAATCGTCATAGGATGCGGCTGTAGTTACGGCTGCCGCTTGTCGCTGTTCAAATGGTCCTACCTCCGTAAACTCTTCTTTTTCTCCCGGATGCAAAGCGGGGAACCAGCCATTCTCATGATAAAAATCATCCAAGGCCGTTTTAGGTCCCCGGTACCAAGGGATCATGGACTCAGTCATCACCGTATGCTTCATACCCTCGAAAGCCTTTTCCACGTCAAACCGCAAGCCTTTATTCAAGGCATCCGCAAAGACACCTGCCGCATGGTTACCGTTCATGCAATGCGCATCCCCAAATACACAAGGGAAAGTAGGTATCCACCCGGATTGCTCATACATCCGGATATAAGACGCCAGTTTTTGTTCTTGAGCCTCCGGATTCAATAACACTTGCAACGGGTGAAGGGCCAGATAGGTATCCCATACCCAATCATCCACCCAAAAATCCACCCCATTATCTTCATGTATCTTTCCGTCATACGCACTAAAATATTTACCATCTTCAGAAATATTGATCATTCTTTCGTGCGCCCGATACAAGGCGGTATAAAATGTGGTCTTTTGATCCTCCGTGCCTCCTTCAATCTTTATTTTGCCTAACACGTCGTTCCATTTATCACGAGCTTGCGAGGCCAATTTCTCCAGATTGAAATCATTGATTTCATTATATAAATTCCGCTTGGCCTGCTCTACTCCAATATAAGAAATTCCATAACGAACATTTACCACATCCTTCGATTCCGGAAATTCAGCAAATACCAAAGAATGAGAGAGGCTATCAACTTGAATGGGCTGGGCATCAAACTCCAAATAAAAATAATGTTTTATCCCGGCGAAATTATCATATCCACACAAAGCTCCATCCTTTATATCGATCTCTCCTTTTCCATTGGCTTTCAACAAAATCAACCGTCGATCCGAATCCTCAAACCGAAAACGATAGATCGCCGATTTAGCAGCAGGCGCAAAATCCACCCCTACGGAGAAATCATCCAAATACACCGAATAATTATAAGGCGTAGATTTCTCATGATCATATCGATATTTTAAATTCCCACCGAACTCCTTAACGTCCCCCCTATAAGGCAACAGCAACAATGAATGGCCTTGCCTATGGGAAGGACTATTTAGGGGCAGTCCCTCCATACGATCCGTCGTAAACTCATTATGAGTCGGAATCATTCGCAACATGCTGTTAGGCAGGTGGGTAGTGGGATAGGTAGGCACAAGTAAATGACTGATATTCCCAATCCGGTTATTCACATAATCTACTGGTGTTTTTTCTATTTTACTTATGCAACTACATAATAATAGAAACAAGGTTGTCTGAAATAATAGTTTCTTCATGAGATTGTAATTAATAATAACGATTCTCTAGCATCTGTCTCCCTACAAAGATGAAAATTAAAATTGATGAAGCAAAACTATCGTAAACTATTCAAAGCAAAACTCTCTAGAGAATTACATGCCGTGTTCCCGTATTATAACTAGAAAAGAGGCTACCTTCCTTTTGAAGTGAACCTCTTTTCTATCTAGAATAAAGTTTATCAAAAGGATACGGGTTGAATATGCATAGCGGCACCACCATCTGAAGCGAGCGGTACTGTTATTTTATCCTTTGCGGTAACAGTTAAAGTATCTTTGATAAGATGATTAGGATTGGTATCCGTGTCTCGCGCATCTTTATAAAGAGTTACTTTATAATCTCCTTTACCGAGGAAATCCAAGGCTATTTCCACATTACGGGCTTGACTATTGTTGATCGCCCCAACGTACCAATCGTCTCCATGCCTACGTGCGATCGCTACATACTCATTGACAGAGGCATCCGGTACGACCGTTTTGTCCCAAGTAGTCGGTACGGTTTGTAAGAACTCGAATCCCGGCTGGCCTTCGTAAGCTTCCGGAGTATCGCAGATCATTCCCAAATAACTCTCCAATACGACATACATCGCTAGCATATGGCAGCGAGTGCTAGTGACATAAGGGTTGCTTTGTTGTATCTTAAACTTGTCTTTCGGAAGAGCCCGAAACCCACCTAAATGATAATCGGCAGTTCCAGCCAATAAACGGGTAAAAGGCATAGATATATCATGATCCGCGGTCGTGACCATACATCCTTTGAAATTCTCATAATTGAGCGTCCCTTCCCGGGTAAATTCATTCGGATAAGTCCGATGTAATCCAGATGGCTTACTGGAACCATGGAACTGCACGAACAAATGATGTTTAGCCGCCTTTGCCATAAGGCGAAGTATCCTTTAATTGTTTGTTCTTTGGCTGCCCCAAATTCCGAAGGTTAATTATCAAAAATATATGGACAGGCAATATGGTGATGAGATCATTTTGAGATTTCCTGTTAATCTAGAAGTAAAAAAAACAATAAGTACTTCAACGACCTTACACTATAATATATTAATAATCAAAAGAATAAAACATCAATCATATTTTCGGGAAAACATGTACGTGTTTTTTCAAAAACATGTACGAGAATTCAGGAAAACACGTACGTGTTTTGAGAAACAAATAATGAGATCGTAAACGCCTTTGGAAAAATATACAATAACCCAATGGCAAGCCGAACATGGAAAAATTTCCTACCTTCGCGTAAAAACGGTATATTCCATGAACAAATACGTTAGCACGATTCTCTCAATCTTACTTGTATTCGCACTACCTGTCATAGCCAAAGACAAGAAAGGAGAATTAAAGAAATTATTGAGAGAAGCTATAGCCAACAAAAAAGCCCAAGTAGGAATCGCAGTTATTATCAATGGCGAGGATACGATTACACTGAATAATAAGGTACGTTATCCGTGATACATTATCTGGAACAAAACAAATTACCACTCACAACTTCTTTATATATTTCCCAAACAGAAGAAGATATGCACCGTGACCTGCGATTATGCTATCAGAATTGGACTTCTCCGCTGGATGCTGCCAAGCTGCTAGACCTATTTGTATCCCGCCCTCTCTTTACCGAACCTCATCAAACGTTCATCAAACAGACTATGATCGAATGTGAGACCGGAAAAGATCGGCTGGCTCAACCGCTAGAGGCAACCGATGCCATTATCGGGCATAAAACAGGAACGGGCGACCTGAATGCCCGATGGCAACTGATCGGTACGAACGACATAGGTTTCGTTTTCCTACCGGATGAAGAAAGATATACGATTGCGGTATTCGCTAAAGACTCGGAAGAGAGCCCGGAAGCAACTGCGGCAATCATTGCGGATATATCCCGGATCGTATATCAGTATATCCAAAGAGACTAGCGTGCAAGGGATTGCCATTTCATATACGTGCCGATCCGCTGTAACCACTCCTTCGAGACATAGCGCAAGCCGGACAACCCATGCTGGCTAAATGCGATCTGTATGACCGTAAATCCAAGGTAGACCAATACACTCGGGAATAACTCCAAAACGAAAACACTAAGCCTTATCACGAAAAGAATTAATTCACGGTAAGATAAGCAATTATAGTCCCAACGGCCAAAATAGCGCCGATCGCGGTCTCATAAGGAATCAGCCTCAACCGCTCACGAATGCTTATATCCGCTACCCCACCAGTAGCGTGGAAGAACGATCCATGCGGCAAATGATCAAGCACGGTAGCACCGGAATTAATCATAGCGGCTCCCCAGACACCACTGATACCGGCGGCGATAATAATATCCGCGAATGACGAAGAGGCAACTGTCGCTCCGGCTGTAGTAGAGGCTGTAGCGGCAGACATCAATACGCCGGAAACCGGAGCCAATAAAAGCTCTCCCATATTCGTATGCGATAACGCATCTAATAAAACATCCTTGATAGAGGAAGCCTTGATCACTCCCGCTATAGTGCCTGTCCCGACCAACAGGATCGAGACATTCGACATCTTCTTGAGTCCATACGAGAGGCTGTCCGTAATCAATGACCATTTCCTCATCGCCAGAATCCCAACGATTCCTCCAACGGGCAAGGCTATCATCGGATCGATCGCCACATGGAATAAAGGGCGAAACGACAGCAGTAGGATCGTCACTACCGGAGCGACCATGCTAGAGGCGAAGGAGGGGAGATCCGCTTGCAGGTTATCTATCTCCTCGTTCGCATAAAATCCATTTTGCCGGGGTAAGAAACGGCCTATGACATATACCGTAAACAACAAGCCAACCAACGCCGGGATCAAGTTCGCATACATGACAGAGTACAAATCCGCATGAAAATTCTCAGCGGCGATAATCGTATTCGGATTTGGAGAAATGATATTGCCACATTTGCCTCCACCGATCATCATCAACAAAAGGCTACCCCGGGGAACCGCCAGTTTCCGGCCGATGCTCAACGCAATCGGAGCCACCGTAATAACAGCAACATCAATAAACACTCCAATAGCCGTCAGCAACATCGTAGCGAAAGCGAGCGCAAAAAACACATGCCGTTCTCCCAATCTATAAATGATCGTATTGGAGATAGAAGCCGCCGCACCTGTTTTCACCAATATCCCCGACAATACTCCCGCCGTCAAGATCCGAATGACGGCCGGAGTTACGTCATTTACTCCACTGATCATTAAAGAGATCGTTTCCGGCAACGACACACCCCCTAATAATCCTCCTACTAATGCCCCTAAAATAAGGCTATAGACTGGCGATACCTTTCTTATAATCAAGAAAATCGACACTAATAATCCGATAAAAGCTCCCCATGCACTCATTATACCCATGTGTTAGTGATTCATATAGTAATGGATTACACGCAATTGTTGTTCCAAGGCACGCCCAATATTCCGGCAGGTGAAATCCTTATCCATCGCCTGCTCCAAGGAAACCGGATAAGGAAGAAGTGGCAAGACCGCCAGAAACCCGCATGTATTAAGCGCTTCCACCTCCTCCACGGAACCACCCATTACGATAACCGGGATATCCTGTCCCATACCTGCCTGCAACACTCCGAATGGGGTCTTTCCCATGCAAGTCTGTTTATCCAGTTTACCTTCTCCCGTAATAATAAGATCCGCCCCCCGTATACGTTCATCAAAACGTAAGGCATCCAGAACCATCCGGATGCCGGGTTTGAGTTCGGCCTTTAGAAAAGCGACAAATCCTCCACCTAAGCCACCTGCGGCTCCCGCACCCGGAATGTCGTCTATCTTTATTCGTCCCGTTCTTTTTATGACTTCCGCAAAATTTCGCAAGCCCTCATCCAGCAAACGGACCATAGCGTCGTCCGCTCCCTTTTGGCGGGCAAAGACATACGCCGCCCCTTTCTCGCCATAAAAAGGGTTATTCACATCGCAGGCTATGGTAAATGAAGTTTCCCGCAATTGCGATAATGCCCTTGAGCAATCTATCTCATAAATCTGATTAAGGATCTGCCCACCCAATCCCAGCTCATTCCCGTTTCTATCAAGAAAACGAAAACCCAAGGCCTGCAACATACCGGTTCCTCCGTCATTCGTTGCGCTTCCTCCTATTCCTATCAAGAAATCCCGGCAACCACGATCCATAGCGTCTTTTATCAACTCACCGGTTCCATACGTCGCTGTTCTCAAGGGATTACGCTCCGACACAGGCACTAACGTAAGACCACTCGCCGTCGCCATCTCGATAACCGCCGTACGATTATCTCCCAGTATCCCATAAGTGGCCTCGACCGGCCTCATCAACGGATCATGTACGACACAAGATACGGCTTCTCCACCCATCGCCGTAATTAAAGTCTCCACGGTACCTTCTCCCCCATCCCCAACCGGGATTTTCACGACCTCGCAATCCGGAAAGACCTTATGGATCGCCAACTCGGCACATTCAGCCACTTCAATAGAAGATACTGAGCCTTTAAATGAATCGGAAGCAACAACGATTTTTTTCATTTACCAACCTTTTTATAAGATGAAAAATAAGATGCCCAAATATATAAAATAGGAGTGTCCTTTTCCGAGGACACTCCCATAAACTGAACTAGGTATTCTTTATTTTGCCCGTGTACATTTGATTACCTCTTGATTGATGTATTTAACCTTCTCCAGATCCATCTTTTCCACCTTTCGGTCATAAGTGACCAAGCCGTTTATCTCATGTTCCACATCTGTAGTCTGCGTATAGATGGCCGTGCTTAGTCCGAAATAGTTTATCATCTGCTCTAGCTCGGTAAGCATTAATACATAGGTATCGGTCAGGACCTCTCTATTCAACATCATCTCATAAGCGTCATTGCGTACAGGCCACATATGCCCACGCACAAATAGACCTTTTCCTCCGAATTCGCCAAGGGACGCAGCACGTTTATCATCGGGACGGGGGATCGCCTTAGGCTCGATCTTGCCATAATGATGCATATCCACGAAATCTCCATTTCCGGGATCTCCATAAGTTTTCCGATAGCCCGGAGCGTAATTATATCCCGACATACCGTTTACCCAACGATTCGGATCGTACTTTTTCACCCAAGCTGTGATGTCTGTCACTTCAAAGGCTCCCCAATTCTCATTAAACGGGACCCACATCACGATAGAAGGCGAGCTGACGTGTTGGTCGATCATCACTTTCAATTCGTCACGGAACTGTTTACGAACCGCCACGGAATCCTCACCATCCGGCTCCCAAAGATTCGGCATATCTTGCCAAACCATCAAGCCAAGCCTATCACAATGATAATACCAACGTTGAGGCTCTACTTTGATATGCTTGCGTATTACATTAAAACCCGCACGTTTCGCCAGTTCTATATCATATAACAAAGCCTTGTCGGTAGGAGCGGTAAATGCGCCATCGGGCCAATAACCTTGATCTAAAAGACCGATATGGAAAACAAACTCCCCGTTCAATAAAGGCCGAAGCACACCATCTACCTTTCCCATACTAACAGAACGCATACCAAAATAAGAAGATACCTCATCTATTATCTCACCCTTTCGATCTTTCAACTGTAATTTCAAACCATACAAGAAAGGATCATCCGGACTCCATAGACGGGGTTCCCGGATAGGCAAGTAAAAACTCATATTGGAATTTCCTTCGGTTCTTGCCACCTCTGAAGTACCATTATCCGCGATAGCCGTTACCTTTAACTCCTTATCCTCCGTATAAGCAATTACTTCCAACCGATTATTTTTTAAATCGGGCACTAGCTTAATCTGAGAAATATATTGTTTCTCTACCGGTTCAAGCCAAACGGTTTGCCAGATACCGGAGGTAAAAATATAATCTCCACGTGAGCCGTTCTTGCCCGAAGCGGCCCGGCCGTCGTTAGGATCATAAGCACCTACCACAAGGACATTTTCACCGGATTTCAAATAATCAGTAATATAAACTAAAAGCATCGTACCCTCCCGTATGGGTACCCACCTTCTTACCGTTGACAAACACAGACGAGATCCGATCTACAGCCCCAAAATTCAACAATACATGCCTGCCCTTCCATGCTTGAGGAACAGAGAAGCTACGCTTATACCACAGACAAGTATCACCCCCACGAGCTATACCGGATAATTCCGATTCCGGAGGATACGGCACACGTATCTTTTCTACTTTCGCGGGAAAGGCTGGAGGAGTGGTCGCCGTAACAGGATCGAGCAGGTCTTTTCCTCCCATATAATCCCATATACCATTCAGATTCAACCATTCCGAACGCACCATCTGTGGACGCGGATATTCCGGTAAAGGAATCTCAGCCTTCAATGCCTCCTCTGTCCATGGGGTAGGCAATGTGAACTTCTCTAGGATTTGCGCCTTTACGGAGAAGAGATCTCCCCCAAAAAGAAAGGAGCAAAGAGCTAAACAAACAACGGTAATCTTTTTCATAAACCAACTATTTAAATAATTCCGGATAATATTTCCGAATCAAATCTTGATCTTCTTTCTCCAACTTATCGATCAAGACCGGCTTATCTTGCGGGCGGAGACCTTTTTGGTTGATTTTGTTGATCAAGCTCCAATCCTTAGCCGGTTTTGTCGGGGTCGGATCGGCAGGTTCATGAGCCGGCAAATCATAACGGGTAAAGTCGATGACATAAGCCGGGGAATTTTTCGTATGCCAATCACGTAATAAGGCCAAGCGGAATTCCTTATTCATAAACCATTTTATCTCCAAGTTATTATAAGAGTCTCCCAAACCAGAGCCTCGTTCTACGAAGCGATAGTTCCAGTCGTCGTTCGATTTATATTGTTTTCTCCAAAGTTCGCCAAATTCTCCGAACGTAACGAAATGAGTATCCGGCCAGCGTTCCTTGGTACCCGTTACCCACATCTTCATGGCATCGCAGATGAGATCCTTCCCGAACTCATGTACCATCTGCGCCTCCCAGATATTGGCTACCCAGCCAAAGCCATTCAACTCAAGACCTTTATCAAAGTGAATCGCTTCCGTGTGCATCACCTCACGATGCCCCAAATCAAGCCCCCAACCTTTGTACGTCTCGATCGGGCCGACACCTCTACGGCTGTTATATCCATCGATACCATGTCCGGTCTGTCCGCTACGGCGGGCACAGATAAAGTCCATCGTCCAGCCATCCAGATTCACGCAATCGATGAAATCGCTTTTTCCCTGCGCCGGCTTGCAGAAGTGTTCCGTCGAGGGATAGAAAGGATAAGAAGGAGAACCGTCAGCGCCACCACCGTCTATATTATGCTGGCTCCAGATCACGGCGTGCGCCACATGGATGTTCTCTTTCTCCGCCAGATATCTTAGATTATCGGCCGATAAGAAACCTCCCATAATCGATTGGGGACGATAACCATTTCCTACCATTTTAGAAATGATCTCTATCGCCTCCGACATCTCACGGTTTACCCGCTCACGGGGTAGATACATCGCAGGAAAATAACCGGGGAAATAAGTAACCTCATCCCCATATTTCTTTTGGCACTCCACTACATAATCACGGATCTCCCGGTAATTCTTCCGTCCGTCCTCCAAGGCATTCATCGTGAATCCCCATGTAAGACGACCGTTCGGGTTATTCGTGGCGAAAGCCTCCCGCAAGGCCCGCACTCCCTCAAGCGTATGCCAATCCACCTCATCGCGGGGATGTAACTTGACATCCCGGGAGACTTCCCAAGGCGTCGTACGTATCATGATACATAAGGTGACAAAACGATTTCCTTCTATCGTCAGCGGTTCCGTATTCGCCGGGACGACCACAGGATCCGCCGCCCTTAATTGAAAACCACTGAGCACAGCGACCATCCATACGATCACCCATTTTCTCCAAACTGATATATTCATATTACTTTCTCGCATTTGTACAATCTATTACTATTTCCTGATCCGACGGAAACATCCTAAAGACATAATCCGAACCAGATTCAGGTTTCCTTATATGGCCTTTTTCGCAAGTGATCACGTAGTTGAAACCATCGAAGCTAGCGTTGACCGCCTTATCCTCTATAACGGTGAAAGGTAGCTCCTTCCCTGCCGCAGCCTTTAGCTCTAAAGCCCATGAGAAGTCCGCCTCCTTTGATAGAGCGACTACCTCGAAGCGGGTCTCATAGAACGTGATCTTGAAAGCATGGCCTTTTGAGTCTTCGGCGGAAACTACCAAGGTATCCTTGCCTATCTCCGTCACTACCGGATGGTCCAAGGTAAGTTCCTCCTTATCTCCATCCTTGTCTAATCGGACGATCCGAAGCCCGGCACGATCGAGTCCCTCGCTCCACATGAATCCGTCCACGACGGGCAAGGTATAGAACAAGAACTGGTTCCCGTCTCCAGGCTTTTCCAGATAAGCGGACTTATAGCTCTCGTCGAAAAGATGGATATCCCTAAAGCGGAACGTTCCCTTCTCCCACAATAAGTTCGCCCGATAATAACGGCTGTTAAACCAGACCGTCTTATTGCCTTCTCCACGGACATCCGTCAACGTAGTGACAGCCGTCGCCGGCGTAACCTTGAAGCATTCCTTGAACCACGCACCGGATTCGCCCAGCGTCTCCACCCGGATCTTATTTTCCTTCCTCAAGGAGTCCAAGATAGGGATCTGCATCTCCAGTCCCTTGCTCATATTACTCCACGTGAAAGAGTTCTCCTGTCCCGCTTGCGCATAATTGAAGGCCAGACAAGGCTGATCCACGATCGATTCCAAGAAATAATCCACCCAGCGGCGATCCATGCCCGCCTTCTCATACACGGGTTCCAAGGAGATCACCCCTTGACGCTCTTGTCCCAGACCATCATCATACTGATAAATAGGATCACTGCCCAGCATACGGAAAATAGGAACGGGGATTTGCCCCTCCTCGGTCTGCGCCGGCATATAGGCGTTTACCCGGCTCGGGTAATAGGCTTGGTTCCAGTAACCACCCCATAGGGTATAACCATCCGTCCCCACTTGGTCCTTGCAGTTGCACGACGCCACGATCTTATATTTATCGTACATATACCCCAAGGTATGTGCGTCGATAAACCAAGAGCCGATCGATTTCGGGTACGTGCCGAATATCTCCTTGAACTTCGCCATATAGACATCCACCAGTCGCTCCCGTTCTTCTTTCGTATATCCGGTGCTGAAAGCGATATTCGCGTGCGAGACCCAAGAATGCTCGCCACGCCACTTGATCCCGACGGCCTCGATCTGCGGTTGCGTAAGTTCCCACCAAGCGCCGATCTCGGAATGATCATTGAGTTTACTTTTCAACAGATCTTGGTACAATGGATTGATCAACGCATCGTACTGTAATAAAAAGGTCGCCGGTAAATCATATTTATTCACCAATTTCACTTGCTCACAAACCGTCTCGTACAATAAGCTATCGGCGTTCTCCACCCGGTAGTCTGTCTGGCGGATGAAATTGATGATGTTGATAATACGGGGAGCAGCCGCACTCTCAACCGGTTTCTCTCCCGCGCTACGGCATCCCGCACAGCAGAAGACGATAAAGCATACAAGACCTATCTTCTTTATGAATGACATTCGATTCAATTTTAAATTCATTTACTCTCATAAAATATTCTAGAAATGGCATTTCACCGGTGTAAAATCATTTTTAGAGATCTAAAAAGCATTTCGCAAGGGTGCAAAGCCATTTCTTAAACCTAAAAATGGCATTTCACAAGCGCAAAGTCGTTTTTAGAAATCTAAAAGGTACTTCGCGAGGGTGAAAAGCCATTTCTTAGATCTAAAAAGGCATTTTACACCAGTGCAAGGCCATTTTTACCGGAATATAAGGCATTACCCTACCACCCCGGGTTGTTCGGAGCCAAGTTCGGGTTCAGATACAACTCATCCAACGGAAGGGAATAATAGTAATGCTTCGGGGTCACAAAGTTACGATTCTCCGCCGGTTCCACAATCAAGAATCCATTTTCGTCTGTCAAACCGGGATTTCCCTCGTTCAAGACATCCAAGTTCTCGTATTCCGAACCTTTCAGCTTAATGCCTTTTATGGCACCTATCAATTCCGTCTCAGCCGTCTTCCAACGTCTCAAATCATCCCTGCGGAAGCCTTCGAACGCTAACTCGATCGTACGTTCCCGACGGATCTCCGTCCGCATATCCAACCCATTGCTCTTCACGAAAGCGTTGGTCAGAGGAGGCATCTCCACGCCTTTCCGGGAACGGATCACATTGATCGTCTTGTTCAAGATGTCATCGCTGATCGCCCCGTCTTTCTCGTAAGTGGCCTCAGCCAATATCAGCAATACCTCCGGATAACGGATGATGTGATAATCATATACATCCTTGTCAGAAGGAACGGAAGTCTCCGCCATATATTTCCACAACTTATAACCCGTACGTGTCTCGGGACGTATGGTAAATTGCGGCGGGCAGGTCAAGGCGCCGTCTTGCGGACTGATATAGTCGGTTCCGGGCATCAAGAAGGTCTGTTTCATACGAGGGTCACGATTCTCATATTCGCTCTTGATCGTGGCATATCCCTCAAATCCGGAATTAGCGTTCTCAATCGGCAATCCCGTACTCTTACACAAATACATATCGGCCAGCTTACGGGTAGGCGTCCCTCGCCATCCCCAATATACAGGGCACGCGTCGCTATGGTGGCGGATATCCGTCTCGTACCGACTGTCGAAGATACCCTCTTTTGAATTATCGCCCGCATTGATAAACAAGTAGCGGTAGCTCTCCTCACCAGAGCCTTCATATAAAGCATACTCACCACTATCGATCACTTTTGTAGCGGCATCGATCGCTTGTTGCAACAACTGCTGATAGTCCGAACGGTGCTGGTGATACTTCGCCCACGTCCCGGCAAACAAGGCAACCCTCGCTTTCAATGCCAAGGCAGCGCCTTGGGTTACACGTCCCACCTCATCCGAGCTTAACTCACTTTGCAAGGGTAGTTTAGAATACACCTCGTTGAGTTCCGACAAGATGAAGTCTTCCACCTCCTGTTGCTTATTCCTAGAACCATACAACTCCGGGGAATCTACGGTAAGCACCTTCGTCAAGATAGGAATATCGTTATATTTCGCCATCAACCGAAAATGCGAGTAAGCACGGAAGAAACGGGCCTCAGCCACATACCGCTCGATCTCCGAGGGATCGCCCTCGTACGTCTGGCTCTTCTCGATAATCATATTGCTCTGACGCAGGTCTATGAAAGTAGAGTCCCATAGGGCATCCGTATTCGGGGCGATCAACGTACCGTTGCTCGTCGTATTCTCGTTCAACTCATAGGCGATATCGCTATCCGTATCCTTCGTGCCGAACGTCTCGGTACGTGTGTAGAGCCAATTGACCTCTTTCTCGAAATCATCCGGGGTTTTCCAGAATAGCTCGTCCGGCATATTATCTTTTGGCAACAGGTCTATATCTTGGCAACTTGACAAGAACAAAGCGGAAACAATAAAGCTTCCCAATATTATCCGATAGTTTTTCATGACTTTTCGCTTTAATTTTTAAAATACGACATTTATACCAAATGAATAATTACGGGTAAACGGATAGGAAGTAATGCTACCGCTGTTCTCCTCCGGGTCCCAACCATTTGGCGTGTTATGTACCTCAAATAAATCCTCGCCGGAAAAATACACCCGCACCTTCTGCAAACCGGCCTTCGAGGTCAAAGTCTGCGGGATCGTATAACCGAACTGCAAGTTTTTCAAACGAGCATACGCAACGTTAAACTTCGTGTTCGTAGATACATAATAATTGTAGTTTCGTTTATCCTTCAACGTGATCGCCGGATACTGGGCGTCCGTTCTTTCCGGGGTCCAAGTCTTTCCATACCAATACTCGGCGGATTGATACCATGCCTCTGGCATCGGGCACCGGCTCTCCCCTTCCAAGAACATCGTCCTACGGCCGACTCCTTGTATGAAAGCACTCAAATCGAATCCCTTCCAAGCCATACTCAGGTTAAAGCCGAAATTATAACGCGGGTTCTTGTCGCCCAAGTATTTCACGTCACCGGAGCCTTCTTTACCATCACCTAATACGGATAGCTTCCCGTCTCCATCCAAGTCCTTGTACATAGCGTCACCTACGCTCAAGTCACCCGGGATACCCCCTTCCGAGAAACGAGATTTATACGCCTCCAATTCTTGCTCATTCTGGATGATTCCATCAAATTCATATCCGAAATAGGAATTCAACGGATATCCGGTCGGAGTCTCGTTATTACCTAATTGGATCAGGTTACTTCCAACTCGATCCACGACCTTGTTTTTCGCGTCACTGATATTAAAGCGAACCGAGTAGCTGAAATCCTTGATCTGATCCCTCCAGCCTAGAGAGATTTCCCATCCATGAATACTTAAATGCCCGCTGTTCGTGCTCGGAGCGTCCGCACCTAACATAGAAGGATATGTCTTCGGGATAAGCATATTCTTATTCTCTTTCCAGAAGTAGTCGAACGATCCATATAAACGGTTATTGAGCGTCGAGAAATCAAATCCCACATTGGTTGTCTGGATCGTCTCCCATGTACGAGAGGTAGAAATAATATTTCCAGACGTAGCCATTTGTCCTTTTACTCCAGCCCCGAAAGGATAATAATCGTTCGATAAAGAGATCAATTGAATATAATCATACAATCCGATACCGGACTGATTACCCATCTCTCCGTAAGAAGCTCTTACCTTCAAGTCCTCGAACCAACCTAACCGTTTCATGAAACCCTCTTCTCCGACACGCCAAGCCGCATTTACACCCGGGAACCATCCCCAACGGTGATCCGGATCAAAACGGGAACTACCATCCGCACGGATCGTTCCTTCGATGACATATTTATTGGCAAACGTATAATTCACTCTGGAGAAGAAAGAATTAATCGTCCACTGATTTCCCTCGCTCCAAGCGTTTTGATCTTGGGCGCTACCCAATTGCAAAGACATATTTTCTTGTTGGTCGAAGTTAATACGCTTCGCCGTGAACCTATCATAGTTCTCAGACTCATGGGAAGTACCGACCATCACGCTTAAATCATGCCGGTCATTGAAGTTCTTTTTATAATCAGCATAGAGCGTGAAGTTCTTGGATAAAGTTTTCTGGTAACGACGCTCCGCGCTATTCGGCGTACGTTTCTCCCGGACCTCGTTATTATCCCAATCGTAATTGATGATTTTCTTGTTCGTCACGTTCTCATCCTGATCATACTTACGGATCACGGCTTGCCCCACCAATTGTAATCCGTCGATCACTTTCCAGCGTAATTGGTTGTTGACCGTTATATTACCTGTAGTCTTATTCACCATACCCCCGTCTTCCAATACTTGAGCCGGATTATCGAAACCCTCGAATGTATAGAAAGTTCCCGACGGATTGTACATCGGAGTCCAAGAGCGAGTCTTATAAATCAGTTCCCATATATTTTGTCCTTCCGTCAAACCCGAGGAATAGTCCCTGTTGCTTGCCTCATAAGCTAAATTAAGATCGTAAGTCAAGTTCTTGAAGATCTCGACGCTCGATTTAGCACGTACGAAGTAACGCTTGTTCACATCCTCACCAAATTTAGGGATACCTTCCTCCCGCTGATGGCCTAAAGACAACATATACGAGTATCTCTCTCCACCGCCGGAGATATTGACATTGTAATTCTGCATATTACCATTGCCAATAAGCATATCATTCCAGTCTTGATCCTTGAAGAATTGCGGATAACCGGTCCAACGCCCCCATTCCGCATCAGTCAACACCAGATCACTATTCTGCCGGATCAGGTCCAATTGATCTCTCGTGTATTCTGGAGTGAATGATCCATCGGTGATCTCCAAGGCCATCTCTGCATGTTGTAATAGATTCGCCGGTTTCCTTAACAACGCAGGAGTCTTAATAGAGTAATATGCATCAAAAGCAACAGATGTCTTCTGATTGCGCTTACCACTTTTCGTTGTCACCAGAATAACACCATCCGAGGCACGAGCACCGTAAATAGCGGCCGTACCATCTTTCAATACGGAAATATTCTCGATATCGGAAGGATTGATCATATTAATGTTTCCCTCCGCTCCATCAATCAAAACAAGGGGAGTACCACCGTTGATAGAAGAGACATCACGAACCTTCATGGTCATGTCCGAACCCGGAGCGCCTCCGGCACGTGTAATCGTCAAACCGGGTACCTCTCCCTGCAAAGCCTGAGCCGCATTCTGAATCGGACGAGATTCAAACGCTTTCGCGTCGGCCCTAGATACGGCACCACCCAAGTTCGCTCTTTTTACCGTACCATAACCGACAACTACAACCTCATCCATTTGCAAAGCATCTTCCCGTAACTTCACGTTCAAATTCGCTTCCTTGCCGGGACGCAATTCCGTCATGGCATATCCGATGTAAGAGATTTGAAGGACACCGTTTTCCGATACCTCCATCGTAAATTTTCCATCAAGGTCCGTAACCGTTCCGTTGGTAGTACCTTTCTCAACTACGTTCGCACCGATAATAGGTTCTCCATTCTCGTCGGTCACTACACCTTGCACTAAATTCTTCTTTTGCAAAACGGCTTGTGAGGAAGGGGCGGCTTTCTCGTTTTTTGTAGAGGGATTAATCAAGATGAAATTATTCTCCGTAATCTCATACTTTACGCCTTCCCCTGCGAAAAGACGCTTTAAAATGGTTTCCACCGTCTGCTCTTTCACATGTACAGATACTTTCTTATTCAGGTTAACCTTCTCGCTCTCGTAGATAAAACGGAAGCCAGACTGTTTCTCTATCTTGAAAAGAACCTCCTTTATTGTCTGGTTATTAACGTCCAAAGACAACTTTGTCTCTTGCGAATAGACAGAGGCCGAGATCTGAAGTGAACATGCGATAGAGAATAATGTCGTCAATCTCATAATAGACAAAGTTTTTTTAAGGACCGGAGACTCTTCCGGCCTTGCTATATTCCAAAAATTCATATATTTGTAATTCGATTGTTTGTTAACACTAGTGTTACGAGCACTAATTTTAATGATCAAAAAGATGACGGGGAATGTTCCAGCATTTCCCGTTTTTTCATGTGTATTCATGCGATTCCTGTTCTTTACTTCATAGGCAGACTTTATTTAGAGGTTATACTTATATTTTTTCCTTTCACGTTATAACTTATATCACTCAATCGGGATAGTACGCCCAATATATCCGTTATGGTTTCCTCCTGTATGACTCCATCGTAATGTATACTATTCCCCAAATCCTTTTGAAGATGGATAGTCACATCGTACCTCCTCTCCAAATATTTACAGACGGAAGCTAGCGGCATATGATCCATATAGAGTTTATCTTCCAGCCAACTGTACGAATGAGATAACACGCCCGATGTCGGTCTCATCTTGTTGGTTTGCTTATCGAAAATCGCCATGTCACCGGCGTTCATTAGCAACTTATCATTCCCATGATCCAACTCGATACAGCCTTCCACCAACGAGGCTTCAACTGTTTTTTCATCCGTATACGCTTGCAAATTAAAAGAAGTACCATGTACCTTTAAGCGTAATCCATTGCTCATCTTGATCACGAACGGTATCTTGTTCTTCGAGACATCGAAGAAGCCCTCTCCTTGGAAATTCACTTCCCTGATATTCTCCTTCGCGTTATAAGAATACGTAATATCAGATCCAGAATTCAGCTTAACAACGGAACCATCCGGCAAGACCACCTCCGATCGGCTTCCGTAATCAGCGGTCATTCGAACCAGCATTTCCGGCTGTTTATCAAATACTCCCATTTTCGAAAACCCGAGGACAAGCAATAAAGTAGCCGCCACTCCTGAAATGATATATCCGATATTCACCAAGCGTTTCCGCTTATTATCTCTCTCCTTATTGATACGATCGATCTTATCCCATGCGTATTGAGCATTAAAAGTTTCTTGCTCCAGATAAGAGCCTGTTTCTTTCCAGATCTCTTTATACCGTTTAAAATCTTCTTGATTAGACTCATCCTCAGCCAACCATTCATCCAGAACCGGATCCACGATCTCTTCATTCATCCTCTCCGATAAATGGTCAACGATGTGTTCTCCTATTTGCTTTTTCTTCTCCATGAGTCTAGTCTTTATTTAAATGACACCACAAATAAAAAAAGGTCCTATACGAACCTTGAAAATTTTCTCATTATTTTATACCTCCTTCATCTCCAGACATTCCTTCAACTTCTGTAAAGACATCCATATTAGATTTTTAATTGTTTTCACGGATATAGATAGTTTCTCCGATATTTCTTTCTGCTTCAATCCTTTTACCCTGTGAAGAAGTAACACTTCTCTGCTCCGATCCGGCAAATGGTCTATACAATCATAAAGAGCGATCCTAAACTCTTCTGTTTCCAGTTGATTATCCTCATAGGATAGAAGTAATAAGTCTTGATTCTCTGATAAACTTCCCGTCTGCACCTTTGATCGGATAAAGTTCAAGGCCAGATGTTTAGCCATCCGATATAAATATCCTGATACATTTTCCTTTATCTCTATTCTCCCCCTATTTTTCCATAAATTCAAGAAAAGCTCTTGAACAACATCCTCCGCATCATTTCTATCCATCAATAGACTATACACATACTGACAAAGACGCCCGTAATAACGATCAAACAGTTTATTATAACTGATATAATCATTATTTCCGATCGCTATCATTAAAACCTTATCGGCATGAATTTCCTGCATACAATCTTTATTATCATGAATATTCGCAATCGTCTTTACAGGTAAATGAGTTTCGGCAAGACTATGGTTTTGTTGATAAACCGTAAATCACTCAACCATATATATTTATAATCTATTCCTCCTTTTTATGAAATCTCAGATCTATCAACTAAGCATCTTTTTAAACCTCGATTACAAACTGATTCTGTTCGCTTTATATCTTCGTTCTTCTTTTTGTTAGCCATAGTCTTGCCGAGACTCAGTTGTAATAGATCTCAGAAATATATTTTACAAGGGATCAATCGTGTCTTTCCTCAAATCTCCTGTAACGCAAATGTAGAAAAATTATTATTCGATTGGTTATTTTAATATTTATTTTCCTGCAAAATTATTATTTTTGGAAAAAACAGAACGCAATCTCCGATTTTATCTACGAATAGTTTAAAATCTAAGTTGTCATGAAAACATATGCTGAAAGAAAACAGAGAACACCGCATACCCTTGTTGGTCATGTTGGTAATTCCAAGCAAGCATCTTTGTGTGAAATATTACAGTCTTCTCATGATAAGTTGCTTGAGAGGAAGGCTATTCAATGTCAAATAAATAATAACAGTCCAGGAACTAAAATAAAAGACGAGCTAAAAATACCATCAGTCAATAATTTTGTACCCATTCAACGATATGCTACCTTCACGGAAGGTGGGAAAATTTATAATATTTCCAATTCTGGCCAAGCTATTTGCGGCTTGGAATATCCAAATCACGAATTGTATGTATTAGATTTTAATACTATTATGCAAAAGGAAGGTGCTATGATTGAGTTTGTGCCAAAGGAAAAAAGACAATTTACAAGACTCAATTCAACATACCGTACAAAAGAGTATATCCGGGTAGAACCGAAATGGAAAAAGGAACATGATTTTTCGAGTAAAAAGTTAATTTCAAGTTTTTCAAATCTTAATGATGTTACAGGTGGATATAATGAAGAATTTAATTCGCTCTATCAAGAGGTGAACGAGATAAGAAAAAGCAGTGAGAATTTAAGGAAGTTCTTTGTTCAGTTGCAATTTAAATGGCCGGTCGAACAGAGTCAATTTACTTCTGTCTATGAAATGTATAAAGAAATTCACATTAAACTTTCCTCTTGGCTCTACCCAGAAAGAGGTAAAAAGCCTGTAACTGGAAGTTATGATACCTTGATCGAAAATTTAACCACATTGAAGTCTGATCTGGAAGTAGCCTTGTCGCCCTCTTCCTATATACCTACCGTCTTTGATAATAATAGTGAAAGGGATGATGTCCACGAGATGTATGGTCCGATTGTAAATAATATAGATTCCCTTATATCGAAATTACGACAAATAAAGAGTCGTATCTCAATTGATACCTTAGGTCTATGTACCAGAGAGGCATTTCTTTACGAACAAACCCACTCTGAAGAGGTTAAAATGCCCAGAGGGTGCGATATGGTTGCCTCTCTGTTTGGCCGATACGAAAGTCAAAGTAAATCTAGCATGTTGAATTTTACAGTGAAAGATAGTACCGCTCATCATTACGCTACCATTATCTCCCAAGACAATTCGGATTATATAACGATAGAAGGGTTTGCCAAAAAGAATTATGCGGGTGTAGACGATACTTGGGAATTTTTTATGCATGGACATTTTAATACCTCTCCCGAACAAGCATTTACGGATTATACGAAAATAAGATATACTTATTTCGATCAGTTTAAGGGAGGAATCGATCCAACAAGACCCCATACATCCAAAGAAACAGGTAATTGTTATTCTGATACAATTAATTCTTTTATGGGTAATTATTATAAAAAGAATGAGTAAATAGAACCTCTATAATATTTCTACAGAATAGGAGGCGACCTCTAGCGATCGCCTCTATTTTTCTTAAAGTTTTTCTATTCTACTTCTACCACAACCATTACAGGAAAATGATCAGATGGCGTACGAGCGACATACTTCTGCATGGAAACTTCTTTAGGGAAGTTCGCATCCTGTTCCTTTTGAGCGCTTTCTTTTGCTTCCGAACGATACGTATCCGTCAAGACTCCGTACTTTTTCACATCAAACTCTTTCGTAAGGAATAAATGATCGATACGACTGTCTGTTTTGCGATCCGCATGGAAGGCATTAAACGTGCCGTTGGGTACATACCGGAAATCCGCTATCTGATAAGAATCCCGCATAATACCGGAATTGTCCAGTAATAAGTAGGATTCATTATGTTGATCCACATTAAAATCACCTGTTAGAATCGCCGGTAGCTTCTCCGGAAATTCTTTCAACTTCTTAAGGATAAGTTTCGCGCTTTCCGCACGGGCCTGTACGCCAATATGATCCATATGTAAGTTAAAGAACAAGAAAGTAAAGCCGGTTTGTTTATCCCGAAATTTACCCCATGTGCAAATACGGGGAAGAACGGCATCCCATCCCTTATTGGGGCGATCGGTTATCGTAGACAACCAAAAGTCCCCATGATCCAGTACCTCAAACTTCTCCTTACGATAAAATATGGCAGAGTGTTCCCCGGCTTGTTTACCATCATCACGCCCTACCCCGATATAATCATAACCGGGCATCGCATTTTTAAGGTCTTGCAATTGCTGGTACTTGCCTTCTTGAGTTCCGAAAATATCAAAACCGTGAAACTGAATCAACTGGGCGATATACGGATACCGTTGCCCCCAGCCATTACCATTCGTCGAGTCACCCGCATTCGCGTTACGCAAATTATAAGTGGCAACTACCATAGACTCCGCCTGCAACGCAAACACGGAGCAAAGGAGAAATAAGAAAGAATAAATTAGCTTCTTCATACCTTTATAATTATTTTTAACATCCTAATCCTTAAACTCAAAATTCAGCCTCAATCATAATCGGGAAATGGTCTGAAGGGTAATGACCGTATTGGAACTCATTCAACGTACCATATTTATTCACGTGAATATTCTTGGTAACGAAAATGTAGTCAATTCGATTCTTCATCGGAGCATTCAAATTAAATTGATTTGTCGTTCCTACCGTTCCATAGGGTGGTGTTTTTGAGATTTCCCGTGAATCCAACAGTAAACCATCGGATTTCAATATTTGTATAGGCTCAGAATCCGGCGTACCATTGAAATCACCTACACAGATAGCAGGGGAATCCCCCGCTATCTTTTTAATATTAGCCAACATAATCAAAGCAGACTCATGACGGGCCACTTTACCGATATGATCGAAATGCACACTAAAGAAATAAAATTCCTTTCCCGAAACCTTATCCTTCAACTTCGCCCAAGAACAAACCCTCCGGCATTGCGCATCCCAGCCAAAAGAAGGCTTATCCTGTGTCTCCGACAACCAGTAATTTCCCGAGTCCAATAATTTAAACCGATCTTTCTTAAATAAGACCGCGGCATGTTCCCCTGCCTCTTTTCCGTCATCCCGACCTACACCAACAAACGTATACGTACCATCTTTCACCAAATCCTTCACTTGGTGAATCAGTCCTTCCTGGATTCCAAAGACATCAAAGTCATGGAAATGAACCAAAGATACCGCCATGTCTTTGCGGTGTGCCCATGAATCATCCTTATCCCCCTCATTATCATACCGCAGATTAAAACTACCCACGTTCAGTTTACACTTCTGTTGTCCGGATATCCCTATGCAGAAAGTAAATAAAGAGATAAACACTATAATTAAGTTTCTCATGATACCCCCTTGATTACCAACCCGGATTCTGGCTTAGATTCGTATTGAACTGGATTACAACCTCCGGTATCGGATACAAGTACTGACGAGTCGGCCAGCTCCGTCCAGCATAATTATACTCCATCAAATAACCACCTTGAACCGGCTTCACGTTTAGCACATTACTCTTATTTGTACCTACATAGACACCAATCGCAGCATATTTCTCATCAGCGATTTTGTCCGTATCATAGAAATAGGCGTCATAATTACCATCGCCATTCACATCCAGCGGTTGGTTAAGTGACGGGATAAAGATACCTTCCCAAGGATCGTTCACCCAAAGATCGCAACAATTCCAACGTTTCAAATCATTTAGGCGCAAGCCTTCCAGACAAAGTTCAATACCACGTTCGCGACGGATCTCCAACAAGGAAGGATCAGAGATCGTCGGGTAATAAGAAGCGATATAAGGTTCCGCAGATGACGGACGGGTTGTCAATGTACCTGTCTGTGGTGTGCCTCCCGTAATTCCCGCACGAGAACGAAGCGCACCTATCGTAGCCGCCCAATCCGCATCAGTCAGTTCGCCTAATTCAGCCTTAGCCTCAGCATAGTTCAACAAAACCTCAGCATAGCGCATGATAGGAATGTCATTATCATTCGTAGCCGCATCATCGTAAGCCACGTCATCCATGGCAAACTTCGTAAACTGATATCCCGTCAATGTATGTCCCGTGAAATTAGCTGCCGTCGGCTCATAAACACCAGAAGCATTCTTACGGGTATAATCCGCTCCCCGGATCGTCTGGTTCAAGCGGGTATCACGTCCTGTTGTCTCCTCCACGAAATTCTTATAGCTTCCATCCGCTTTTTTCTCGACATAAGGCGTACCATCCGCATTCAAGTATGACAGCATAAATTTACGGCTCATGCATAAGTGTGGTCCGTAAGTAGAGGAATTATACCACCAATTCTGCTCACCCAGTCCTAACACCTTGTCAGTCTCGATAGCCATCATTACCTCCGTGGTAACGGCCTTATCGGCAATGAAAAGTTCGCGATACGCTCCACGGCCATCGCTATAAGCACCTGAAGTATAAAGTTTGTACGGTCCGTTATCCATAACTTCCTTAGCCGCCTCAGCCGCTAGTTTATATAAATCTTTGGCCGAATATTCCGTACATCCCGTACGAGCGATATCCAATTGGTCAGCGGCATGGTATTTACGCCAAGCAGCCTCAAACAAGCAAACACGAGATTTGAAAGCGGCAGCTGTCCATTTATTTACGATCGTTGAATTATGCGTGACATCCTCTTCCAATATATTCGTATACGCATAATCCAAATCCTCCAAGATATGCCCGATAATCACATCACGTGTATCACGCGGGTTATAAAGATCCGGGTCTTCAGCCTCGTTAAATACCTTATCAATCCAAGGTACCTCGCCATATTGTACCAATTTATCAAAATAGAAGCGAGCACGGAACAAGCGTGCGATACCATTATAATTGTCACGGATAGTCGTGCTTAGTGACTCATTCACGTTATTCTCCAAAAAGAAATTTATATTACGAAGAGCGGACCATGACCAACTCGTCGCGCTATTCGTAGTATAAGCGCCAACCTCCATACCACCCAAGGAATTTTTCACCCCATAATCTGCCGTAGCATCACGCCGGAAAGCGCTTCCTCGGGAAGGCAAGACATTGTAAAATGAGTACGTATACGTCTTCAAACCATTCTCGGAGCTAAACACCATATCCACAGAAGCCTCCGACTTTGGTTCCTCATTCATCTCGCACCCCGAAAATATAGCCAAAAGTGCCACCAGACCGCTTAATAATATATTCTTTTTCATTTCGTATAATCTCCTATTCTTTAAAATGTAACATTCAGGCCGATGCTGAACGATTTCATCATCGGGTAATTATATCCATCACCACTGTTGCTGGAAGTCAAGTCCTTATCCGATTCACCGATATTCGATACATTGACATCCTTGGAATACTTGTAAAGCGGAGACCATGTAAAGAGATTTTCCCCGGAAAGATAAATTCCTACATTTGTCAAATGCAACTTCTTAATCCATTCTGATGGCAAATTATAGCCAACCTGTATGTTCTTCAAGCGTAGATAGGCCGCATTCATCAAATAGCGCGTGTTGGCGTTCTTATGACCTCCATAGAAAGGCGCATAGTAACCCGTGTAACGAGGCAAGAAAGCATCCGGATTCTCTGGAGTCCAATAGTTGTCCACATGCCAAGAGGGCATCTGGTTATACGGACGATTGTACTGCCCCCAGAACGTAGAGGCTTCATTAGACGGATACCAATCTTGCTTACCCACCCCTTGGAAGAAAGCACTTACCCAGATATTGTTCCAATCGGCAGAGAGCGTAAAACTATAAATATAACGAGGCTCCTCGTTACCAATGATCTTACGGTCGCCCGGATCATCTACCGTATTCTGTCCGCGGTCAATATAGCCGTTGTCATTCAAGTCTTCGAACTTAATATCGCCCGGATACAACTTATAGGTTTTCGATGTTTGCATAAGTGGGTTATAATAGGATTGCCCCGCAGCTTTCGCAGCGGCCTCAGCCGCATCGATGCCAGCTTGATCCTGCCACAAGCCATTGGATACAAACCCCCAAATCTCACCGATACGCATTCCCTCGTAATAATTCTTGTCGAGCGACTGATTTGCGTACTCGCTCAATGACATATTCGCGTTATTAAACTTGTCGATCACTGAATAGTAATCCGCCAATGTTCCCTTGATACTATAATTAAACCGCTTACCAGCTAAATCAAATCCATCTTTCCATTCCAAAGACAACTCATAACCATAGGTAGACATATCCGCATAATTACCTTTCGGCGAGGAAGCACCGAACACATCCGGTACGGTCGGGCCATTCACGATCATGTCGGTTGTTTTACGGATATAATAATCTCCGCTCACGGTCAAACGATTGTCGAAGAATCCCAAATCCACTCCGATATCATACGTCGTGGCGGTTTCCCACGTCAAGTTGCCGGGAAGAGCCGCCGGAGATGACATATAATTCTGCCGCAAACCGTCAAGAATATAATCAGACTTGCTGATACCCAATGTCTGGATATACTGATAATTACTCAATCCGGCCGCATTGCCCAAAGAGCCCCAAGAAAACCGGACCTTAGCGTTAGAGATATGTTCGGACTTAACATTCCACCAAGGTTCTTGCGAGATTCGCCAACCCACGGAAGCCGAGGGGAAGAAAGCCCAACGCTCATCACTCGGGAAGCGGGAGGAACCATCGTAACGTCCGTTTACCTCCAATAGGTAGCGATCGTCAAAGGCATAATTCAAACGGAAGAAAGCGCCACCAAACTGATAAGCCTTCCATTGTGAGGTAATGCTCCGGTTATCAGTACCCATCACCAGATTCATGTTGTCCACGTCATCCGTCAACAGGTCATCATTATAAGCATAGATACGTTTGAAGCTAGATTTCTCGTAATTCCATCCAGCCATAGCCTTAAAATAATGTTTCTCGGCAAAGGTTTCCTCAAACTCCGCGAAAAGGTTCGTAGCTAGATAGTTCGTATGATCAGTTGTCTCCGCCAAGTTGGAGTAAGTACCCGTGATATATTCGATCTTACTTTCGCCATTCGCATCGGCCGACCGCGCATATGGCGAACGCACCTGTTTCTTAGTCTTCTCTTGCGTCTTCTGTTGATAAGTAAAATCACCATTCACACGCAAACGGTCACCCAAGAACTTCGCATTGAATGTCGTAGTATTCTTCAAGTTGGAGTTCTTTGTCGTAATACCGCTACGTCCATAAAGCAAATCGCCTACGGTATAGACGGCAGAATAAGTCATCGTACCATCAGGGTTGAACAGTGGCGATGACGGGTGTCCCTCGTCCGCAATATTTCTCCATACCACACCAGAACCTTCCGAATAGGTAATCGGATTGTAGTATTTATTATGGGAAAACTCAAAGTTATTGCTGATCTTCAACCAAGGAGTCAACTGATAACCTCCTTTGAAGCGCATATTATAGGTCTTGAACTTATCCGTTTGCTCATCGCTATCGAAAAGTCCATCGTAACTATAGAAACGTCCTGACAAATAATAATCAAACTTCCCGTCGGAACCCGAGATGGAAAGATTTTGATTCTGCGCAAAGACACTCTTCTTATACATCAGATCATAATAGTCGGTTCCTTCCGGATAATACACATAACGGCCTTTTGTACCGATAGAGCCATCAGAGATCACCGTCCCGAAATCGCCCGTCTCATGACGGCGCTTATACTCGTCCAGCCAAGCCACGGAAAATTGCTGTGTCTTGTTGATACCAGAAGGATTCGCTTGATTGTAATTAAAATAAGCGTCATAAAAATGCTTTGCCCAAATATAACCATCGGAAACTACATCCGGCACATTCTGTGGTGATTGTAATGAATAGCTAGAAGACCATGTCACCTTCGGCTTACCTTCCGTAGCGTTCTTCGTCGTGATCAAAACCACGCCAAATGGAGCACGTGCGCCATAAATAGCGGAAGCGGCAGCATCCTTCAATACGGAAATACTCTCAATATCATTCGGATTTAACATAGAAGGGTCTCCTTCCACACCATCAATCAACACCAAAGCACTACCCCCATTGATAGAACCGGCACCACGTACGTTAAAATCCGCCGTACGCCCCGGTTTACCATCAGACAAGGAAATATTCAAGTTCGGGACAACTCCTTCTAACATCTGAGTAGCGTTAGCCGTAGGACGCCCCTCGAATACATCACTAGTCACTTGCTCTACCGCACCAGTCAAATTCACTTTTTTCTGGGAACCATAACCCACCACGACTACCTCATCCAGCTTCTGCGTGTCCTCATGAATAGATATAACCAAATTATCTTTATTGCCTACCGGAACATCTTGAGCCACATAACCAATATAAGAAACCTGAAGTATCGCATTCGGAGTTACCTCAATAGAGAAATGACCATCTATATCCGTGATGGTACCATTGGTAGATCCTTTCACGACCACATTCGCCCCGATGATTGGTTCCCCTTTCGGGTCTGTAATCGTACCGGTAACTTTCTTATTACCTTGTTGCTGAACAGTTTTTACCGATGATAAAACGATCTGATGACCCGATTTCAATACATAAGCCACATTCGCTTGCTTTGCTATCGCATCCATTACAGCATTAATATCCGCATCTTCCACGTCAACAGAGATCGGAGAATTCAGACCTTTGATCCCATCATTATAGAAAAAACGATATTCAGTCGTTTCCTCTAATTCTTTAATAACCTCCCGCATCGGTCTATCCTTTACCGACAACGATATCTGGGCGGCAATCGCAACTCCGGAAAAGCCCGACAATAATTGGGCATACAAAAGTGTCCGGAAAAAAGAGTGCTTGAAATTACTCATTTTTAAAAATTTTTTAATAATACATAGATTTTAAACAGGTAACTTTACAAGCAAATCATTTACATATTCTATCTTATTTATAACCGGCTAGTTATTTCCTTGAAGATATTATATACAAGTGATTTTGCTTAAGAGGAAGAAGGGCCTTGCCTTTCTTCTTTTTTTACTACAATCATCTAGCTCATCTCATAGGCTTCTTCTTTATTAGGTTAACACTCAACTTTCTATTTCTCATTTAAATAAATAGTATCACCTACCGACACATACGTAATCGGAGCCGTAAGGCTTATTATTTCAAATACATTATCCAGACTATTATTCCGGATCACCCCCGAGAAACTGTAGCCTTTAATCTTATTGGACAAAAAACGAACTTCAACATTATACATTCGATTCATCAATACCGCAATCTCCTCCAACGACTCGCCAGAGAAGGCCAGTTCATTCGTACGCCAAAGACGGGCATAAGAAGCATTTGTCGGGTGATTAACAGATAATATATGACTAGACTTATTAAAAACCGCACTCTCATCCGGAGACAGAATCACAAACTCTTTTCCAACCGCTGTTCGTACACTGCCTTCAAACAAGGTCGTAACCACCTCGTCATCTTCCTCATACGCCTTCACATTAAAAGCTGTGCCTAGCGCCTCGACTTCCATATCCCCCGCATTTACCAAGAAACGGCGCAATGTATCTTTCGAAACTTCAAAATAAGCCTCACCAGATAAAGAAACTGATCTTTCTTTCACGCCATAATCACTCTTATAATTAAGTTTAGTATGCGAATTTAACCATACTTTCGTCCCATCAGGAAGAACCACGCTAGCACGTTGCCCATTATCTGCCAACACCACATAATCCAATGGATCAGGTGGTGGAACCTGTCTCATATTATACCAATGGGAGCCAATTCCAAGGCCTATACATATTAAAGCCACCGCCGCATAAGAAAGCCACTTCCATAAGGTATGCGGTTTCTTCTTTATCTCCAGAGTTTTTTTCTCTTGTCTCATCCGCTTTTTAATCTCACAAAACATCTGTCCTTGTAGCTTAGGAGGAAGCTTTTTCCCGGAAGATTCTTCCCATCTAGACTTATAAAAAGCCATGATCTCTTCCTTATGATCGGGATCTCTAAACCACGCCAAAAGAGTTCGCTCTTCTTCCGGTGAAGTCTTACCACTCATGAAGCGATCCAATAATTCGATATGTGTATGCATTTTTCTCATCGTGTAATAAGTATATCCCGAAAAAGAACTTTACCCTTACACGGAAAAATCAAGAAAGCCTTGATTTAACACAAATTAATACCACACTTGTTTTCCGCCTTCATAAGTAAACGGGCGATGTTCTTTTCCTCGTGTATGGTTATGAATACGAAAAATAGATTCCCGTGGAATATTTTGATAAATTAATTTATTGTCTTCGGCATACTGTTTACCTAATGATATCCACTTTTTGTCCCAATAGAAGAGTTCATATAATTCTCCCGTTACGATCTTATTATCATCATTCCTCGGATAAAATTCCACCTTCGCTATCTGTTTAGGTTCGCCTAGATCTAGAACAACAAATTGATCTTTTTGAAATTGATCTGGTTGATAATAAGACACTCGGTCCTGATCTGTCACCAAATCGAGACCATGTCCTTTAGTCCCTTCATTTCCACCCCACTCTCCGGAAAACTGCTGGCCATCGCCTCCAAATACTTTTATTTCCGCTATAGCGTAAAAATAGCCCAATGGCTGTGTTTCTTGAAAATCACAGATCAAATAACGATATTTTTGGGAAACAGATATACGGAAACTATCCACATAAAAGGGAGGATTTTCAATAGAATATATCAAAGAACGATCCGAAAGATCTTTCTTGTTACAAACATAAAAGCGGGTTCCTATCGTTCCTGCGGCTTGAAGCGCCGTATTCATTCTATATGGAACTTTTGAATAGAATGTAGCAGAACTTTCCGCTTTTTCAAAATCTGGTAATAACTTACGTAATTTACCTTCACGAGTCAGAATAAACGCATCTCCAGCAGGTCGTATCTCTCCATCATTATAATAAGCGGGAAGATAGAGCATGTTAACCCCCATTTTAGGAAAACGTACCTTGGAACCTTCCGGTCGCCCCCAACACACTGGATTCCAACCAATAATATCATAGCAACATAAATAGACATATTCTTTGGGATGTTTCTCATTCCAAAGTGGTACCTCTATATCTTCGCATACGACATACTGGTCCGTGATATCTTGAATCCCCGGATTTTTGAATAAAGGAGGTATTTCTTCTTTAGACAAGATAGCGAGCGAGTGGGGTTGTATCCGATAGTTATACCTATAGACTTTAGGAGCAGTCCTACAATATTGAATAGTAATAGTCGACGGAAACATATCAATTTTAGATTGATAGACATCTCTCCAAAACATCCCGTCTATCTTAATGTCATCCTTAGTAAGGAAAGGTCTTTGTGTATTATCATATATCATGCCGAATTGCTTACTCCCTATAATCTCGACCCATGAATGAGGATATTGTGAATTTCCCCAACAGGGAACCATATTTAATGCAGCAGGTATACCATTCGCCCTCAATGCAGCAATTTTATATGTAGACTTTTCTAAACAAGTTCCCATTTGAGTGGCTACTATATTTTGGAAAGTCATAGGGCGCAATCCTTGATATTTACCGGTAAAGATTATCCATTCATTGAGAAAGCCCTGCTCTACCTCATCCGATATAGCTTTACCAATTTCTTCATACGAACACATATACATAGAATCTCGTAGTGAAGCATATTTTCGATCAAAATAACTCCCAGCATGTTCCCAATGACAATTATCTGTAGTGTAAGGGAGTACATAATCAAAGAAAATATCCCAGTCCATATTCTTACACCAAGGATATCGCTCTTTATTTTGAAAACACTGATCTATATGATGTATAAGATAATCAGAAGACAATTCTTTCAAATCAGATAAAAAGCGAGGATTTACTTTTGTATAAGAATACAATTTGTTTATACTATCATATATAGCGTATTGGATATCATATAAAAAGGAACCGTATGTCTCTCTATAATTAGCGAAAGCATCGAAATACACATGGTTTCCTTTCACCGAGTTACTATCTAATACTTGCTTCCCTATCATATTACTTATTAGAAAGCGGGCAGCTTCCTGTTTCTTCTGATTATCCTTATAATGATCTAGAACAGCTTCTAACTCCGATCTATTTTCTCCGGAGTTATCCAACGCTAATTCCAATAGAACATTTTCATTCGAAGAACAAGCATAAAAAGTTAAAATAATAAAGAAAAAAAGTATCTTACTATCATAGCTAAAATGCTTTTTTACTACCATGTAAATGTAACCTTTGATAGATCAAAAGAATACAGATGATAATCATCATCCCAGCCCAAGACTATTAGTTCTTTATCATCGTTTGTCACACAAATATTGAATAGTTTTATATCAGTAACTAATCGACAAATACATTTTCCACTCCAATCATATACTAAAATGTCATTACTTAACATAGTATCTAACATTCTTGTATTAGTATGCTGATTCAACTTTTTCCCTGAATATAAAGTATAAATATAACGATCAGTCGCATATATATCCGTATAACCGATTACATTCTCTTTGCCATGCTTTATGCCGTTCCTGCCAGATCTACTATCATCAATGTATATAGGATAAATATCGTGATAACGTTTTATGAGCATTGGAATCGTATCTATCTGATATAGTTCAAAGATAGCGCCAGAGGCCGCAACCGTAGCCAATCTATCTAATACTGAATTATAAACCATATAGCCTTGATAGGCAAATGTTTTACTTTTACCTCCACTATCGTTCCCATCATTTGGAAAATCGCCAAAAGACTTCACATATTTACCTGCACAATCAAACAAAGCATATCTCTTAGTATTTGTTTCCTCTTTATCAAGGAGTCCAGAAACGACATACCCATGCTTTGTTTGAATAGCAGAGAGAAACATATATTCCAAATTCACAATAGAAGAAATACTTTTAGATAAACTTTTGGTTATAATTTGTTTCTTTTGTATATCCAATATAATCACATTTGATTTATCTTTCTTTTGCATCAAACGAGGCATGATGTTTTCATCTGGGCCTTCTCCTGTTTGGGAAAAAGATAGAATACTGTCTTTTGTATAATATATTTTATCCAAAAGAGAATCACCTAAATAATTCTCTTTGATTAGACATTTCTCACTCTCAAATAGCATCATCCTCCCAAACGAACTTAACTTATAAGTATCCGCATTGAGTTGATTTGCTTTTATATTAACGACTTGTAGAAAGTACTCTTTGGGATCTATTTCGTTCTGTTGACAAGAGGCAAAGTGTATAAAAATAAAAATTATAATTAATATATATTTCTTCATATTATTCTTTTCAAACAGCTGAATCATTATACTTCTCTTTGCTTTTACATAGCCTAAATAGTCTAAATATCAGTTTATCATCATCATAATTTGGATTTTTATAATGATTTTCAGAAATATACAATCCTTTTTCATCAATATACATCAGATTTGGATTATATGTATATTCAGGAAAAACAGTCTCACCTATTATATTAAAGTTTTTATCTAGAATTATAATAGAAAATATCTTTCTTCCAAAATCCCACAATTCCATATAGTTTTCTCTATTATCTATCTCTGTTTTCAAATAGCAAACTCTATAATACACATCACGGTATTTATCATATAATAAGTTACCATAATTTGGATTTTCACACATAGATTTTAATGTTCCATTATAATCATTCGGCATCACAACCCTATCAATATAATTACTTTTTACATTCACTCTTTCAACAATATTGTGATCTATAGAAGTTATAAATATATCTTCTTCATAGAAAAAAGAATAGATAAATTTATCACCATTAAAACATCTACTAAAATACAATTCTACACCAGCATTCTTTTTTTTATTATCTGCACCACTAAATCGGGGATATTCAAATGGAAGTTCTTGTACATTCCCTGTATTTAGATCAATCATTGCAGATACAGGGTTGGGATATTTCCATCGATTACACTCCGACAATACAAAAAGATTATTATTAAATTTAAGTATAGGGTGATAACTAAACGACAAAGAGTTACATGCGTTTAAAACATTTCCATCTTTTGATTTTCCATAATAAATTTTTTTATTTATTTTCCCCTCTTTATTTACACTATATATTTCCGGGAGCTGTAAACTCGTCAGATAAATACTATCTAGACTGTCAATATAATACCCTAAGAAAAAACCAACTCCATTATCTCCCTCTATATCAAGATCTATTTTGAAGGCCATTTCTTTTGTCTGTATATCATAAAAAACAATCTGATTTTTGAAACCATTTTGAAAACTAATATATTGATGTCCATCTTTATCTGTATAAGGAAATAGAGCTTTAATATATGGTTCTACATCATAATTCAAATCAAATGTCATATTACTATCCTTTTCCAAGTAATACATATAATTTATTTTTTCACAAGACAAAAGAGCAATTAAGCTTGATAATATTATTAGCAAATAATATCTTTTCATTTTATAAGTATTTGAGATAAGTTTCAATCGTAATAATTAGGTTCTACAACGAATTATATAGATAAAAACAAAGTTATTTTATTACATATTTCACTACAAAAACGTTATAGAACCATAAAATTAATCACATGGAGCACAACCGATAGACCCACTATTACAACAAGCTCTTGTATCTAAGTTCAACCAGCAACTCCAATGAGTAGTACATTCTTCACCCGCAAGAGCTTCTATATTGCTTAACGCTAATCCAGACAAAGAAGGATCAATATTATTTTTTAGAATATTAATCATCACCAAACAGAAAACAATAACAATAAGAATAATTCTTAATTTCTTCATAACGCTCATAATATAATTATTTATAAGATCTTTATATTTTGCCTAATCCTCTTTAGTTAGAATAAGATATCCTCTGTATCTTTTTTTACATTTAAATAAATTTTAGACTTTCACATCACCTCCTTTCTGATAATATTTTGGAGCGAAGAACTTGCTGTGATAGCTTCTAATATATCAGGCAAGTTTCCCTTTTATAATTTGACTTTATCAAATCGTATTTCCCCGTATATTGAATTTAATTAATTGATTTGTATTACATTTTACCGTGATTGTCTCATCAAAGAGTCCCTTATTTTCAGGTGTCACTCCCACTTTAATATGAAGAGATTCACCGGGCTGAACTGGATGTTTATCAAACAAAGTTTGAGCACATCCACAAGTGGTAGTTACATCTATAATAACTAAAGGTTGGTCTCCTGTATTGACAAGCGTAAACAAAGTGTCTTTACTCTTCCCTAAAGGAATAGTTTCTAGTAAGAGTGATTCCTTTTCCACTTTTACGGTTGTCTGAATTGGTGCAACAGGTTGTTTCCTACTTATTTCTTCCAAATATAATTCTTTTACGTTCGGGTTATGGACAGGATTACCTATCACTACCACTTTATTATTCTTGTCTAATAAAAATACTTGAAACCGAATATCTTTTGGAAAATGATTGAGCTGATTTAGACTGTCTGATCGATCCAAGCAAATCGGCTTGTCAAAATTCTCTCTTATTAATAAAGAATGTATCTCCCACTGATCATCAAACTGAAAAAAAATAAGAAAGGGATATTCTTCTGACTGATAGAATCTGTATATCGGATAAATTCTTTCCAACGGGATAATTGCAATTTACAACTCGTACAACCAATTGAGTCTACAAAAACCAAGACTTTGTAATCCGAAGTCGGGATTACGAAATTAGTTGTATCAGATGCAAATCTGGTAAAGACCATATTTTCCGGAAATAGAATCTGCTTACCCTGCCATTCTTTAACCAACAATGTTATTATTTCCTTTTGCTTATCTTGACAAGCTGATAGGAAAATTGTTAATAGTAATATGATTAGATCTAAAGGTTTCATTTTATGTAAATGTATATACGTTTGTTCATCATATAATATAATACGTATATCCGATAAAAACTATCTACCCCTACAAACCACAAGATATTTAATGCTTATTAACTATAAAAAGAGTGTTATAAGGCAAAGAAAGCCATCAGAAGAAAGTCGATCTCGCAAAAAACGCAAAGCCCTACTCAACTGTGTCTCCACAGTCTTTTCTGAGATAGAGAGGCGTTCCGCTATTTCTCTATATGATAAATGTTCATGACGGCTCAAACGGAATATCTCCCGACGTGATGGCGGTAATTCTTCTATCAAGCTATTAATATATTCCCGTAAAGACTCTGCGTCGATTCGTTCTTCCATAAGCGAATCGACATCTGATAGCTGTCGTTGTAGGCTTTCCGTCAGTTTTTCAGAGAGTAACCGGTTTTCTGTCTCTTTATAAACCAAGTTACGGGCTATGGTGAATAGATAGGCATCAAAGTTTTGTTCCGGATCTATAGTCTCATGCTTCTCCCAGATTTTAAGAAAAACGTTTTGGGTCAAATCCACCGCCATAGATTTATCATATAACAACGAATAAACAAAATGATATACATGCTGATTATATTCCCAAAATAGAGTTTCAAAAGCCTTTTCATCTCCATTCTTCAGATCTATAAGCAAATTTCCATCCATTTTCATATCACATATATATTATATATCCCCGCCATACCAACTTATCTCCATTCTGCTTATTCGCAGTTCATATACTTTAGTTCTGATGAAACTACGTCTTTTATCTAATGTAAGTCCCTAAATAACAATCATCTATATCTATTTTTATTTAGATCTATACTGCTATTGGTTATTCTACCATTTAGTTACTCACTGATTTTCTATCTCTTATCACCTTTATCCTCTATTCAAATCAACGTAGTTTCATCAGAACCTAGAACAAGGTTACAAGTGAAGATTCAAATATAAACAAACATCATTACATATCGCAAATATACAAAAAAATGTAAATACAGTATGAGTATCCTTGAAATCTAGTTAAATTCTACTTGAGGACAAAGAATGTCCTCACTAATTATCCGCTTCGCAAATGATATATTGATAAAGGTCGGAATGCCCGGTTTTATCGATTATCTTATGCTTTTCGAGTTGGAATTTCAGTTGGGCCAAACCAAGAGCGCCAAAGCCGGGAAGGTCTAATAAAGAGTCGAGTCCGTTTTTGAGGGCGTAACGTAGAATATCTTCTATGGTTTCTATTTTCAAGGTTGTAAGGCATTTACGGATATAGGGCGCTAAGGTGAGACGGGTAATGGGTTGGCATATCCGTTTCGCGGCATTTAAGGGAACGGGGGTAAGTGATCGGGGAGATTCGATACATAGACCGTTTTGGAGCGCCTTTTTATATAATCTTCTCAATTCGTATTCCATGTTCCTGTTCTCTATCCACAGACGTTCTATCTCAAGGTCTTGGTTCGTGATTGTTTTCTTGTATTCGGTCAGGAAGCCCATGTTTTCTTGCAAGCGGAGCGATATGACCTTATATCGGCGACAGATTCCGTCGTAGGATATACCACAACGTTTGGCTACGTCTTCTATCTTGGCTCCGGAAGTTATTTCCGTAAAGATAAGTCGGTCTCTCTTGTCGTGTATGAATGTTGATAGTTCGGCGATAATGAGTTTAAGTAGGGGAGAGATGTTTTTAAGGGATCGCAGGCAGAAAAGGTAATCATCGAATTGGGAGATGATCTCGTTTATCTCTTCTTCCTTGTCTTGGATGATAAGTTGCAGGTATAGCTTTTGTATTCCCATACGCTCGATATGGGAAATGAATTCACGCAAATTGGTCAGATCGACTAGGCGAACACCTTGCTTCACGACGTAAGATGCTATTTTTTTAGATATCGCCCATTGCTGGATTTCTTCAGATGGAAAGCCGGTGATACGAGCGGCTTCTTCAATAGTAATAAACTCAGGCATAACTATTTGATTAAAGTAAAACTTATACTATTTATCTTTAAAAAGGGCGTTATTTGGCGTTATATTGAAGAGCTGGCCTTTCATTATAAAATAAAGAAAGGGCGATTGGCTGAAAATATTGTTGACAAAGGCTCGGCCAAGCCTCAACACTCAATAAAGTCAGCCGCACGCCCCCCCTTATCTGTATACAATAATCTATCTATACTATACAGTAGCATAGATAACACGTATATCTAATAAAGGGTTGCGGGGCTTTCTCTGTGCATTGAGTGTCTCGAAAAATTTGGCCGATTTTTGTCAACTCGCACAAATATCGCACGCAACACAAGGCTTCTAACTTAAAAGCCTTTTATTGTCGCAAATATACGTATTAAAAATATTTTAGTCTATGATAATCCATACGTTTTCTATTTTATCATTGTTTTACTACCAACAAAGAAAGAATAAGTAGATAAAAACCTACGCTTTTACCTTTTGCTTTTCTGTCTTAATTACTAGCTAGGCAAATATATGATATATTCTTTAATTATAATTGATTATTAAGAAAAAAATCAAGATGGCAATCCATTAAACAGTACGAAGACTACTACCCTAAAGTCTACGGAATGACCTTACAAAACTCTTTTAACTCTTCCTTTATACTACTAAGCTCTCTTTCCATAGATTGTTTGCTGCTTTTCACCTCATCTTTTACAATGTTCAAGACACGCTTAAAACCATAATAAGGCATAAGAAACGGGAACAACAGACCGCTGATCAAGACAAACAAAATCACAGTGATTTTAAGCGCAACAAAATCCTCATAGGTAAAACAAACAGAAGATACATCATCTGATAGCGCACACCCACCGGTCGTTACCACAGCAAAAAGAAATGATATAAGAAACAATCCCCCAAAGTGTTTGAAAACATATTCATAAGTATAGAAGCCAAACTCATAATGGCTCTTAGCTTTTAACCATGCCATTACACATATAGGTATTCCTATAGTGAATGATATTAAACATTTAGCCCAGATAATAGGGATAAAAGTTGACAAGAACAAACAAGTCGCATAAAACATAGGAAATGCGAAACACATCCATTTCCACCTTATCCACCTAGAAACAAACACTTTCGTTTTTTGAGAAGAACCTTCTTCAGTCTCTATCCGTATATCTCTAAAGAAAATCTTCCACATCATCAACCAGAAAATACCCGAGAAAGCCACAAAGATAGTCAAAAAGGAAACAACAAAATCGCTCGTTCCCGCAACTCCCACAACAATCTCATCACAAATAAAAACTGTTAAGCAGAACAAAAGCGCATATAACGGAGCTATAACCTGTTCTTTTGACCTTTGAATTTTCTCTATCAAGTCATGAGCTGGCTTCAAGAATTTAGAGGAATATCCGGATTTAAGTTGATCGAACGTAGCTTGAAGTTTCATATCCATAGCCATAGCACTAATTAGCAACTGCTTGCATTCTGGTCTTGTTTTCGCCTCTACACGCAATTCATTTATATAGCGCTGCAATAGTTTATAATCAGAGTTTGCCGGCACATCGTTGATCACATCGAACCCCACTGCTTTATCCAAAGATTTGATCTCTTCATCAATACGTTTTCCTATCTCATCAAGAATACTATGTATAAAATTACTTTTGTCCAAAATGACACATAATACAATCAATGATGCCAATATACCAATAAATGTCTGGCTTCCTCCAAGAAACAGCATACCAACCTTCTACTAATTCAACTTGATCTCCTCACCGACCAACGACATCGACTTAAAAGTAGCTTTTACCTTGCTCAAAATCTCTTCAGGTGGATTTATCGCACATGTAGCTTCGTGCGTCTGCGGATTTCTTTCCATTCTAACAATGTTGGTATCCGTATATGAGACATGCGCCATATCGCTTTTCAAGAATAAATTATCTTCCAATTTAAAAAGACGTATCTTCTCGGAACTTACTCCATCACTAAAAACACGAAGATCGATTAAATCTCTCAAGAACTTACGATCAAACCTTTCAAAATAAATATTCAAGGATACATTGGGACGGTTTATGAACTCTCTCAAAGACTTAATAACCTTTTTCTTGATCTCATCTCCTAATGCAGTCTCTCCTTCCTTGAGATCATAATTACTATCTTGATTGATATGATTGTAGAATCCCTCACGGAAAACAGACATTTCGCCACAATACATATTAATCACATTTGATTTATTAAGCATAAAGCATTCAATAACAGCATTATGAGCACGGTCATGGTTCATAACAAAATCCATCTCTCCACGGTCAAAAGTATCGCAGAGATTATCATAATATTCATTTAGATCTTCTAATCTCATCAAAAAGCACAGTATTTAACTATATGGGAAACATCGTTTTATCCTTAAACATCTGGCAAAGATACTAAAAAACACAAACAAAATACTTTTATAGCGCAAAAAAGATTAGGTACATTGCCAAATGGCTTTTTTAGGTAGAAAGTTACCAGTTAACTAACATTTCAAATGTAAGTTAGCTTCAACGGCAAAGTAAGTTAACTTCATTGGCAAAGTAAGCTAACTTAAATGACCAAGTAAGTTAACTTCATAAATCCGGGTTGAAATCCGCAAACGACATACAACACGCGTCTACACTCCCAACACTATATAACCGCTATGGATATTTGGAGTATTGATAATAGGCGGTTTACTTCTGTTATCCGTAACTCCAACCTTATCAGTCAACAAGCCTTTCATTAAAAGATAAGCACATCATGATGGCACGACTGTGCCATCCCAATGGCACACCATTGCCATAAGGAAGGCACAGCTATGCCACGCTGATGGCACAGCCGTGCCACGATATGGAAAATGATTGGCACTGTGGAAGTCTGTTAACTAAACAGTTAAGGATGGATAAATAATTATTCCCCTAACTTATCAAGCAACTCATACGACGGAACGAAGAAAAGAGTTCCCGTTATCGGCGTGCTGAAGTCCAGCAGACGATCCGTATTGCCTACAGGATCACCGACGAACATATTCTCCAGCATTCGTCGGGTGGTGCTGAACGTGCTGGCATAGGCGATAAAATAGGTACCGTATTCACCTTTGGAGGTATGGGCGAATGGCATGTTAGCACGGACTATTTTCAGATCGTCTCCGATGTTCGTCACGGCGTTATGGGCGTTCTTCGGTTTTTCCTCATCTGATAGCTCAACATCGTTGAATTTACGGCGACCGATGACTTTCTCTTGCTCTTCCACTGGAAGCGCATTCCATGCCACCATATCATGAATGTATTTTTGCACAAATACATAACTTCCGCCCATAAACTCGGGGTCCTCATCGCCTATTACCGCGAAACGATAGGGGTCTTCATCCACGGCAGGATTCTCCGTACCGTCCACGAAACCGATAATCGCCTTACCGTCTCTATACCGAAAACCGTGGGTCTCATCGATCGATTCCACGACACCTCGCAGTTTCTGGTCTATAATGGAGGCGAACTCAAAGCACAGTCCCATCTGCTTACAGCGGATGTGGAATAGTAAATCCCCGGGGGTAGAAACAGCCGTAAGCTTAACTCCTTTGATCTCTTCAAACGGTTGCAATTCTTTGGGGTTTCCTTGCTCCGGAAAGAAACGTTTCCAAGCATCCGCCCCGAATCCTATCGTACAACTGAATTGCATATCAGGATAGCGATTGCGCATACTACGTATCAAAGCGGAGAAATTAGCGCACACGTCCTTTACCTTATCAATCGTGTCGGGGAGATCTTTTAGAGCATAGACAATGAAAACCGCATTCTCGCCCGGTTTTTGGGTAACATCTTGCGGATAGTTAGCGTTCAATGGATTTTGTAGAGAGTTCATAGCACATCTTTAATTATATTGTTATTATATGGATATAACTCTATAGATGCGCTCTTGTTCAAGGAAATGTAACGAAAAATGTCCTAGCGGTTATTTTTCAATATCTATTTGTAGAGACGGGGCGTGCCCCGTCTCATCCCTTCAAAATAGTAACTAAAGAATACTATCAGTCTGTGGGAGACGGGGCACTCCCCGTCTCTACAACTGGGTAGTTATTTCACCTCCACGCTGATTCTCTGCGTGATATCTGAGGCGGAGGCTCCTAGTTGGAGGATGAACTCGCCGGGTTCTACGACGAATTGGCTTTGTGCCTCACTATAGAAAGCTAAAGAGGATACGGGGATGTCCAACGTGATTCGCCGACTCTCACCGGGTTTAAGGAATACCTTCTTGAAGCCTTTTAACTCCTTGACCGGACGCATCACGGAGCAAACCGGATCGCTTACATACAATTGGGCCACCTCAGCTCCTTCACGGTCTCCGGTATTAGTTAGGGTGAAAGTCGCTTGGATCGTGTCCGCTTGATCATACGTCTTTTTATCCGTATTCAGATTGGAATAGTTGAATGTCGTATAGGATAAGCCGTAACCGAACGGATAAACGACCGGAAGCCCCTTCGTATCGAACCAGCGGTAACCTACCAAGATATCTTCCTCATAATTCACTTTCAGATCCCTGCCGGGGAAGTTGCCCAACGCATGCGCCGGAGATTGATCCAAGCTCACGGGAGTGGTGAACGGCATCTTACCGCTCGGATTCACCTTGCCGGATAATACGTCTACCAAGGCATTTCCTCCTTCCATACCGTTGAACCAAGCCCAAACGATAGCCGGGGAACAAATATCTACGGCGGCCATATTCAACGGCGATCCGGCGATCATGACCACGATCGTACGAGGATTCGCCTTTACCACCTCTTGAATCAACTCAACCTGCCCGTATGGGATATCCATATTCAGACGGTCGAACGACTCGGTATCATAATCATGGTTCAAACCACAAACCAAAAGGGCCACGTCACTCGTGCGGGCAACCTCTACCGCCTCTTTCAATAACGCGTCGCTTTCCTGTGTCTTGGAAGAGAAAGTACCAGAGCTTTGCCCATTATTGCTACCCTCCACGAAAGTAGATAACTTCTCATAACCTTGGGCAAAACGGATATCCACCTTATCGCCCCATTTCGCACGAAGCGCCTCTAATGGAGTTACCTCATAAACCGCCTTGATCTCGGAACTCAAGCCACCATTGGAATGTTTGCGGGTAGCGTTATCGCCAATTACCGCCAGACTCTTGATCGAGGAGAAATCCAACGGGAGAAGATTATTCTGGTTCTTCAATAAGACAATGGCTTCGGCAGCCGCGTCGTAAGTGGCTTGCTGATGCTCTTTCGTATTCATGGAGCCGGGGCCGAAACGCTTTTTCGGGTCCAAGACATTCGTCTTGATCATCACACGTAAGACATCGCCCACCTTCTCGTCCACCAAGCTCATAGGAATCTTACCAGATTTAACAGCCTCGATCAAGGGGTTGGCATAATACCAATCCTCATATTTATCGATCAGCGTGCCCATCTCCAGATCCAAGCCGGCCTCCATAGAAGGAACCGTGCTATGGGCGGCTCCCCAGTCGGTTACATATACGCCATCGAATCCCCATTCATTCCGAAGGATCTTGCGAACCAAGTAGTTATTCTCCGCGCAGAACTCCCCACGGAATTTATTATAAGCGGCCATTACCGTCAAGGCGCCTCCCTCCTGTACGGCCGCCTTGAAAGCGGGTAAATAAATCTCACGCAAGGCACGCTCGCTACATTCCACATCGACAGTCGTACGGTTTGTCTCTTGGTTATTCACGGCGAAATGCTTTACGCTGCAAGCCACGTCACGGCTCTGCAAGCCTTTGATATAAGCGACCGCCAATACGGAGTTCATATAAGGATCCTCGCTCATATACTCGAAGTTACGGCCACAAAGCGGGGAGCGAATGATATTCACGCCCGGGCCCAGCAATACGTCCTTCTTACGCCAGCGAGCCTCCTCGCCCAGCACCTCGCCCCGACGGTAAGCCAACTCCGGATTCCAAGTGGCGGCGAAAGCCGTGCCGGTCGGGAAATAAGAGGCGGAATCATTTGTCCAACCCGCATATGCCCAGTCGTGGCGATTGATCTCCGCACGTACCCCGTGAGGCCCGTCGCTCAAGCTCCACTCGGGAATCCCCAGACGCTCTACTCCGGCAACATAGAATTTTGAGTTACCATGCAATAATCCGACCTTTTCCTCCAAGGTCATCTTCTTAATCAGTTTCTCGATACGTTTCTCCATTTGTACCTTCTCTTTATCCGTGACCTGCGAGCTCGCAGCAGCCGTGTTCAAGAATAGCCCGCAAGCGATCACGCCTATTATCTTTTTCATTTCCTTTTTATTTATAGGTTTATTATTGCGCTTGAATCGTTACCGTCGCCTCGGGTAAGCCCTCGGCTATGGCTTTTAAGTGGATGTCGCCTTGTCCGCCCTTGTTCCGGATCACGACCAAGGCTTTTCCGTAGTAAGCTTGCCGTTTCGGTTTACGGAGGCTGTTCGGATCGTTCGGATCTCCGTTATCCGTTCCGGCGATCTCACCCGGGCCCTCCACGGAGAAACGGATCAACGGGGTAGCGTCGGGAACCCGGTTACCATCGATATCGCATACATCTACGGTTACAAACGATAGGTCCGAGCCATCCGCTTGGATGACACTACGATCCGGGGTCAAGACCAAACGGGCCGGCTCTCCTGCCGTATGGATCTCTTTCACCAAGACCTCCTTACCCCCTAAGCGGGAGACGGCTCTCAAGGTTCCGGGCGTAAAAGGCACACGCCAAGAGACATGATAGGTACTGTCCGTTTTTTGTCGTACGCCTAGGCTCTTTCCGTTTAGGTATAGTTCCACCTCATCGGCATTGTTATAATAGGCCCAGATATCCACCGGTTCGCCTTCTTTCCAGTTCCAATGCGGGAAAATGTGCAATACGGGTTCATCCGTCCACTCGCTTTTATACATATAATATACATCCTTCGGGAAACCCGCCAGATCCACGATACCGAAGAAGCTGCTCCGGCTGGGCCACCAATACGGGGTAGGCTCTCCCAAGTAATCGAAACCCGTCCAGACGAACAGGCCGGATACATGCGGAAGCGTCTTCACCAGATGCCAAGTCTTCTCGTGTGTAGAGCCCCAAGGTACATGGCAATTATCATAAGAGGAGCAAACATGCTCGGGAGCCTCGAAAGGCTTGTCCCACGATTCCGGACGGATATAAATATGATCGGACGGCATCTCATAATAGCCACGGGTCATCAAGGCCGAGGTAGATTCGCTCACGATCAGTTTCTTTCCGGGGAAATTCCGGAGAAACGGCTCGAAATATCGCTCATGGTAGTTGAAGCCCAGCACATCCAAGGCATCCGAGCGGAACAGATGATTCGCAGGGTTTACCTCGTTACAGCCGGCGGTAACGACCCGGGAGGTATCCAGCCGTTTCACGATAGCCGCCAGATGACGGGTGATCAAGGATTGACGACTAAGGGTCGTATCCTTCAGCAAAGCGGGATCGATGGCATGACCGGCATTCAAGATCAGGTTCGCCGCTTGCAGATCCAGCTCGGTAGCGTCGGCATGACTCCATTGCTCAAGTACCTCATTGCCTATACTCCACATGAAAACAGAGGCGTGATTCCGGTCACGCAAGATCTCGTCCGTCAAATCCCGCTCGTGCCACTCCGCGAAATACCGGGCGTAATCGTACGGAGACTTACGGCGTTCCCACATATCGAAAGACTCATCCTGTACCAGAAGGCCCATACGATCGCAAAGATCCAGCAACTCGGGTGCCGGGGCGTTATGGCTGGTACGGATCGCGTTCACACCCATCTCCTTCATGATCTGTAGCTGGCGCTCGATAGCCCGTGTATTCACGGTGGCACCCAGACAGCCTAAATCATGATGCAGGCAAACCCCTTTTATCTTCAAAGGCTTATCATTCAAATAAAAGCCGGTAGCGGAATCCCAACGGAACGTACGCAATCCGAATACCGTCTCATAACGGTCTACCACCTTGCCGGCCACTTTCACTTCCGTGACGGACGTGTAGAGCGAGGGAGAATCGGGACTCCAAAGTTTGGGATTTGGGATCGAGAACTGATGATCGACAGATGCCTCCCGCATACAGGCGTCGTAACAGGGCGTATACGGTACCCGTAACAGAGTTGTTACGGGTGCCGTAACAACTCTGTTACGGTCATCGTAAATAGAGGTAGAGACTTCGGCCTCCCTATCCGCCTCCGAGCTATTCCTTATTCTCACCTCCAAGGAGAAGGTAGCCTCCTCCGGTGAGATCCTCATATCATGCACGAAAGTACCCCAGTTGTCCACATGTACCGGATTCACCTTCACCAGCCATACGTTACGGTAGATACCGGAGCCTGAATACCAGCGGGAATTCGGCTGCTCGCTATTATCCGCCTTCACGACAATCACGTTCGGTTGGCTTCCATACCTCAAATAAGGCGTCAAGTCATAACGAAACGATACATAACCATTCGGGCGGAATCCCAGCGAATGACCATTGATCCAGACCTCGCTATTCCGGTAAACCCCGTCGAAATCAACATAAACAACCTTACCCCGATCCGTCTCCGGAAGGGTAAATGTCTTTCGATACCAACCAATCCCGCCCGGTAGCGCGCCGCCGCCCGGGGTAGACGGGTTATCGAGGGAGAAATCCCCCTCGATACTCCAATCATGCGGTAAAGATAAGATACGCCAAGTGGAATCATCGCTGTCCGGGGATGAATAATCCTGAACGCTATCCGACAAGGCAAACTTCCAATCGTCATTCCATGAGCTACGTTCACGCACCTGCTCCCCGGTGGGGGAACAGGCGGTGAGCAATAGGCCCAGAAGCCACGCAAGTGGCCGATTCATCAGTGGTATCATTAGTGATTATATAGTTTAATTGATACTACCCAGTTGTAGAGACGGGGCGTGCCCCGTCTCTACAACTAGAGGTTTACCTTGGTAAGATATTGTCACGTCCTTGCCAGCGGGGTTCTCCGGCGTGATGAGACGTACCGTGATCTGACGCTCGCGGATCATGCCCGGATAGTCGCCCTCCCGTGCGCCGATCGTGAGCGTTCGCCTCGCATCATCATAAACAAACGGGATGGTAGCGTAATTTCCTTTCTCGTAATCGTAGGTCACGCCATTATCCTCATATAAGGTGAAGGAGCCGTCGGCACCGGCGTAAACAGAGACGATTAAGTCTTTCTGTTCCTCTTTCGTAGACTGGATTACCTTTCCGGTCGGTACGATAGAGCCGGCTCTCACGAACAAAGGCATACGCTCATAAGGAGCATCCACATGTATTGTCGTCCCGCCTTGTATACGCTTGCCGTTGTAGTAATCGTACCAAATGCCTGACGGGAAATACACCTCACGGTCGCGAGCCTTATACTCATACACCGGGCATGCCATGAAGGCCGGGCCAAACATAAACTGGTCGTCTATATCGTAAGTCTTCTCATCGTCCGAATAATCCATCACCAAGGCACGCATGATCGTATAATCCTCAAAATGCGTCTTGGAGGCCAAGCTATAGATATACGGCATCAATTGATAGCGCAACTCGGTATAATACTTCATCGATTGGTACGTAGGCGATCCTTCCGGAGCGATATTATAGATCTCGCGGCAAGGATATTGCCCGTGGCTACGGAACAACGGACAGAAAGCTCCGAACTGATACCAACGGTTGTTCAACTCCCTCCATTCCCTCAAATCCTCGCTACCTTCCTTAGCGGCCATATAACGGTTCTCCACGCTGAAGCCACCGATATCCATCGTCCAGTAAGGAATACCGGACATGGCGAAGTTCAAGCCGGCGCTGATCTGCGCTTTCATATCTTCCCAGCGAGTACCGATATCGCCACTCCATGTAGCGGTAGAATAACGTTGCTGGCCGGCGAAACCGGAACGGGTCAATAGGAATACACGGTCATCCGGGTTTACGCTACGTTGTCCGTCGTAGATCGCCTCGGCGTTAGCCAAAGCGTAAGCGTTGAAGTATTTCGCAGAAGGGCCCAGATAAGTAGGTCCGCAAAGCGCCTTCCGGTATTCGATGTCCGTATTATCCTGTACGTTCGGCTCGGAAGCGTCCATCCACCAAGCGTCGATGCCCAAGGAATACAGATGCTCGTTCATCTGTCTCCAGAAAAGCTTGCGGGCCTCCGGGTTGTACGCGTCATAGAAAGAGCCGATATAACCCGGATAAATCCAGTCGCGGATACTATCCTTAATCGCCTGCTGATACATAGCACCCAGCGCATCCAACTCTTTATAATGCTCTGTCGTATAATAGAACTTCGGCCATACGGAGATCATGATACGGGCATCCTTATCGTGGATTTCCTGAATCATGCCTTTCGGGTCCGGGAAACGTTCCTTATCAAACTCGTGGCTACCCCATGCGTCTACCGGCCAATAGCTCCAATCCTGTACGATCACATCCAAGGGAACCTGCCGCCGGCGGTATTCGTTCAAGGCGGTCAATAGCTCCTCTTGCGTCTTATAACGCTCACGGCTCAACCAGAATCCCATCGCCCATCTCGGCATGATCTGGCTCTTGCCCGTAACCGTGCGGTAACCGCTGATCACCTTATCCATGGAAGACTCTCCGTTGATGAAGTAGTAATCGATATCATCCCCCATTTCCGACCAGAAAGCCAACCGCTCCCGCTCCTCCTCCGGTAGCGGAGATAATACCTTCAAGCCGATATAAGAGACATCGCCATCCGGCAACCATTCGATACGGATCGGATAGCGTTTGCCCTTTTCCAGATCGGCCGTAGCCTTGTAATCATTCGGGTTCCATGCCGCACGCCAACGTTCCGGGATGATCTCTTCATTATTCACAAATACCTTGGTATAACCGGCGTAATGTAGTTTGAAATGATAAGTACCCGTCTCTTTCGCCTCGATCTCGCCCTCCCAAGTAGCGGAAGCGCTCGGCTTCGGGAAGTCTGCCGGCAGGTTCTTGATGGTTTTCAGATTCTCATAATCTACCTTATCTTCATCCCGCTGGATTAAAACGGAATTCTTCGCCTTATCCGTATAGTAGGTAGCGGTCAACGCCCCTGCCCTCCCGTCTTTTCCGTATAGACCAAAGACATCGCCCAAATCGGCGTATGGACGCTTGTCGCCGAAACGGCTCAAGGAATAGTTATGCCAAAGTACACCATACCCTTTTGAGGAAACGATAAACGGCACGCTCACCTTCGTGTTATATTGGAAAAGCTCCTCGTTCTTGCCTTTGTAGTTGAACTCATCGCTCTGATGCTGTCCTAGGCCGTAAAGCCCTTCCTCGTCCTCGCTCTCAAATACCTGACGTAAGGTATAACCTTTGGTTCCTTCCACCTCGATCGGCGTAAATTCCTTGCCTCCGTTTGTCTTCTCACGAAGGATCGTGTGTCCGTTGGCGTCGGTAAAGCGAACCTCTCCGGTCTCCCGTGAAAGACGGGCCTGTGTGGTTTGCGTACTTACGATGATCGTATCCCCCGAGGTCGTTATCTGAAACGATGGGGCGGGTAACGATTTCGTGTCCTTGATCAAGTTCACTTGGTTGGAAAACTTACCATCCGGAGAGGCGATTACCCGGATAATATCATCAGAGATTACTTCCAATTTAACAGCCTTCGCCTGTCCGGAACGGATATCGGCGACCAAGCCATTCTCGACCTTCCGGTAAGCGGAATCAGTCATGCAGGAAGTCAGCAGGGAAAGCCCTAACGTGAATACCGCGATGTGTTGTTTCATATTCTATAGATTCTTTAATTATTTCCGATCAGCAATGAGTCCGAACAGGTTTTTCCATACAAGAAAAATGGTTCTTCATTCGTTGGCAAAATTAAAGGGTTCGCGGCGGACAGGAAGCCATAAATGTTTTGGGTTATGGGGAGAACCGTAAAAAGGTAGGGGAAGAATGTTTATTTTAAGGGGATATTTTGTTATATCCCCTAATTACGTGGCATTTATTTAGAAAAAGTTTATTTATGATAGTCAGAGGGAAGCCTTCCGAACTCATCCTTAAAATACTTCCGGAATAACTTCACATCATTGAAACCGCACTCCAGCGCGACCTCGTTGACCCGCATCTGGCTCTTCTCCAATAACTGCGCCGCACGCTTCAAGCGCACCGTACGGATCAACTCTACCGGAGTCTTACCCGTGATGGAAAGGCATTTCTTGTAGAAGTTCACACGACTCATGCCCATCTCCCGGCTCAACCGTTCTACAGACAACTCCGGATTGGCGATCTGCTCTTCGATATAGGCGATGGCCTTACGCATCAACTCCTCATCCATGGAGCTAGCTTGTACTTCCGTCAAGGCGATGCCCATGGTAGAGGACTGCATAAAGGCCTTTTGCATCTTCTTCTTCATCTCGATCAAATGCCGCACCTTCAAGAGAAGCATCTCCATATTGAATGGCTTGCTGATATAATCATCCGCACCGGCTTCCAGACCGACCAGTTGGCTATCTTTAGCGGACTTTGCCGTCAGTAGGATCACCGGGATGTGGGAAGTCCGGATGTCTCCCTTGATCCGGCGGCATAAAGTGATACCGTCGGTGATAGGCATCATCACGTCGCTGATCACCATATCCGGCAGCTCCTCCGGAATGAGTTTCCACGCATCTTCTCCATCCGCCGCCGTAAGTACCGAATAAACGCCACTCAAGCTTAACTTCATAAATTCCCGGAAATCCGTGTTATCGTCTACGACCAGCAACGTAGGTCTTTCCGCCGGAGACGCATCCTTATCAGCGATCTCCGCATGCTCCTCAACCGGAGGCAAGATATCCCCTTCGGCAATTCCTTCTGGAGCCGAGATAATATCTTGGTTGTCCAAGGGGATCACCGGCAGCGTAACCGTAAACGTACTACCCGCTCCCGGCTCGCTTTTCACGGTTATCGTCCCATGATGCATCCGCACGAATTCCCGGCATAGGTGCAGGCCGATACCCGTACCTACCACGGGATTTCCCTTATCCGGGGAAGACACCTGATAAAAGCGATCGAAGATAGCTCCTTGTTTATCCGCAGGAATACCGATACCGCTATCCGACACCTCGATAACCAGTTTGTTCTCTCCCTCCTTCTCCAACCGCAAGCTAAGCGTCACCGAGATAGTACCTCCCTCCGGCGTAAACTTAAAAGCGTTACTCAGTAGATTAGAGACGATCTTGAAGACCTTATCCGTGTCAAACTTCATTGGGAGAGACGTGAAGACCGAGGAGAAAGAGAAATGAATCCGCTTTTGCTCCGAAAGCTCCTTGAAGGAATAAGCCACGTCACGCACGAACGGGACAATATCGCCGGTAGACAAGACCAAGCTATCCCCTTGCATATCGATCTTGCGGAAATCCAATAACTGGTTCACCAATTTAAGCAACCGGTCGGCGTTCCGGTAGATCAACTTCAATATTTGCTGGGATTCCATGTCTTTCTCCGTTTTCATCAACTTCTCCAAAGGAGTCATGATCAATGTTAGCGGCGTACGGAACTCATGGCTTACGTTCGTAAAGAAACGAAGCTTCATCTCGTCCACCTCATGCTGCTGACGCACAGTAGCCCGTTCTTGCTCCTCCTCCAACTTCTTTTGCTGGATACGGAAAATAAAACGTATCACGCCATACGCCAATAATATACCAGCTATGATATACAACGCTATTGCCCATCCGGTAGCCCAGAACGGAGGCAAGATCGTGATCTGCAAGCTCGTGATCTCCTTGCTCCAAATCCGGTCGTTATTCATCGCCTTTACCTTGAAAGTGTAAGTTCCCGGGTTCAAGTTCGTATAGGTAATACGACGTTCCAAGGCGCTTACGGTAGTCCATTCCGAGTCGAAGCCCTCCATCTTAAAAGCATATTTATTCTTCAAAGGAAGGAAATAGCAACAAGAAGAGATGGTAAAGGAGAAATTACGTTCCGTATAATTCAGTTTCAATTGCTTGGTACAGGTGATATCTTTATCCAAAATCACATGCCCGTCATACGCCTCTCTCGCCGTTATCGGGACATTATTCACCATAAGTCCGGTTATCACCGCCGGTGGAGCATAGCTATTATAACGTATCCGGGCAGGATCAACGAAGGTAAGACCGTTTGTCCCGCCAAACGCCAACTCACCCGTTTCCAGTCCGCAAGCGCTATTCACGTTAAACACACGTCCTTGAACGCCCTCATTCTCATCATAGCTATTCCAATCGAACGTATAATTATTATCCGTATCCCGATTCGGAACGATATTCAATAAGCCGTTCTTCGTTCCCACCCAAACCGTATGATATTTATCCTCCAAGATAGACATGATGCTGTTATCCGGTAATCCGGAAGAATGGTTCAACCGATACATCTTATCATTCAACCTATCATATATATGTAGCCCATGATTACTCCCGATCCATACCCATTGGCGGCTATCACAAAATACGACATTGATGATTTGATCCTCAAACACGGAACGTCCATCCTTCGTGCCGTTAAAAGAAGTAACAGTCCCCGTCTCCGGGTTGATCCAGTTCACTCCTAAAGAAGTTCCAACGACAATATTCCCCTTCTCATCCCCGGAAAGGCTATATACGATATCCGAGTTAATCGCATTCTCCTTATCCCCCATACGATAATACGTCCATTTCCCGGTAGATTGATCCAAGCAATCCAGGCCGCCTTCCAACGTACCGATCCACAAACGATTCTTGGCATCGACATACAAACTATACACGCTATTATTGGATAAGCCGTCCTTACTGCCCGGGATATCCCGATAATGCTTGAAACGTTTCCCGTCAAAACCGGTCAACCCCTCCATATAAGTACCCAGCCATAACTTGCCATCCAAATCTTTCGCCATACTAATCACGACATCGCCGGAGATAGCGTTCTCGCTTTCCCGCCCCGCCCGGTAGCGGACATACTCCCCGGTTTCCCGATCGTAACGTAATAGGCCGTTTCCGCTAGTACCGATCCACAGATCCCCTTCTTTATCTTCTACGATACAATTAAAGTCATTGTTAAAGATATCCCGCATCAACTCCAAAGGGTACCGGATAGTCTGGAATTTAAAAATGCTCTCATGATAATAGTTGATGCCGTTTTTATAAGTGCCGGCCCACATAATCCCCGTATCATCCCGATACAAGCAGATCACGCTATTCTGGCTCAAACTCGTTTGGTTAAACGGGTTATTTCGTATATAACGCATCCGGTCCAGACGTTTATCCAAGATATTGATACCGCCATGATCGGTAGCGATCCAGATATTACCGTTCATATCCTCCGCCACGTCACGCACCATTATAGAGGATAAAGCGACCGGGGTTTCGGTCGTATAATGTTTCCACTCCTTGCTTTTGGGATTTAGGCGAAAGAGACCTCTACTATATCCGGGATTTAAGAAAAACCACAGATCCCCGTCACTATCGGCGAACACATAGAATAACTGGGCATTCGCATATTGAGTCAGATACTCATCCCGATAGACAGGTTCTCCGGATGCCTTATCGATCCCCTCTACCACTCCCGAGGTATGGACTACATATAGACGATCGCCCACGTCACTCATATCACAAACCCGGCCATCCTCTTTATTTAGCGGATACGAATAAATCTTTCCCCTCGCTTGATCATAACGGCAAAATTCATTCGTATAGGTAGCGAAATAGAGTTGTTTATCATTGTCGACAAATATCTTAGCGGGAGGATTCTCTAGACGTAAGCTATCTAATATTTCCTTCTCCGGAATAAAACGGTCATTATCGGGCTCATATACGCAAAGTTGGTTCGTATTATAGGTAATCCAAATACGCCCATCGGCGGTTTCTTGAAGCTCGGAGACATGCTCCTCCCTAAAAGGCAACCCGCTTTCCTTGTATTTATAATGCTTAAACTCATACCCATCAAAACGGTTCACCCCAGAAGTGGTACCCAACCACATAAACCCCTTCCGGTCTTTCAGGATACAAGTGATCTCATTGGAAGACAGACCGTCCTGTACTCCCAGACGGTTGAAAAGAATATCTTCCGCCGCTAGTCCGGATCCCAACATTCCCCAAGACAGGATCATTATGATACAGAGTAGAGTTTTCGTTTTCATACTTAGCAAATATAGATATTTCCCGAGAACGAACCAAACCAACCTGTATCTAATTCTGCTGCAACGCGGGTTGCAGTAAACATACACGTAAAGTATCTATATATAAGAACATGATTATTAAAAATTATCCCGTACATTTGTCTTTCGATTGGAATAGAAATGAATAAGGCGCAATGATTGTTGTAAGAGATTTTGACAGACTGAAAGGAAAGGAACTGGTGGCTACGATCGGATTTTTCGATGGTGTGCATCTAGGACACCGTTTCTTAATCGACGAGATGAAAGAGATTGCCAAAGCACGTAACCTGCCATCGGCCGTAATCACCTTCCCGGAACATCCCCGGGCCGTATTGCACGCGGATTACCAACCGAAGCTATTAAATTCTTTCGAGGAAAAGTTACAGCAATTAGAGACTACCGGAGTAGATTATTGCATCGTATTGGATTTTACGATCGAGCTATCCCGGCTCTCGGCCAAGGAATTCATTACCTCTATTTTAGCGAAGAGCCTGCATGTAAAGACCTTATTGATCGGATATGACCATCGTTTCGGGCACGATCGGACGGATGGCTTCGAGCAATATGTCGTTTATGGCACCGAATGTGGTATCGAGGTGCTGAAGGCATCTCCCTATGACGAAGGGAATACGGCCGTCAGCTCTTCCGAGATCCGGAAATTACTTCAAGCCGGAAATGTAGCGGAAGCCGCTTATTTACTGACCTATCCCTATCAATTGCTGGGCCATATCGTCAGCGGCTATAAAGTGGGACGCACGCTAGGATTTCCCACGGCGAATATACGGGTAGATGAGCCTTTTAAAGTCATTCCGGGTATTGGCGTATATGCCGTATGGGTGGAGGTGGAAGGCAAACGATATAAGGGAATGCTTTATATCGGTGACCGTCCGACACTCAATAATGGGAAGGACATATCCATGGAGGTCAACATTCTGGATTTCTCCGGAGATATCTACAATGATAGCATTCGTGTTTCATTCGTTCAATACGTACGCGGAGACATCAAATTCGATTCCTTAGAAGAATTGAAAGCCCAACTGGAGAAGGACAGATGCACCGTAAATAATTTATTATAATATGGAAAGATATTACGAAGCGATTGATTTATTAAAAGGCATGATCTCCCGTCCGTCTTTCAGCCGGGACGAGACCGCCGTAGCGGATTTCCTGCAAGCAGAATGGAAAAAGGCCGGACAAAAGGTGTTCCGCAAAGGCAACAACCTGTGGATCATCGCCCCGGATTTCGATTTCGGTAAACCGACCCTTTTACTCAACTCCCATATAGACACCGTCAAGCCCGCTTCCGGTTGGACCAAAGACCCGTTCACTCCCGAAGAGACCGAGGATGATCAATTATATGGACTGGGCAGTAACGATGCCGGGGCGAGCGTAGTCTCCCTCTATGAAGCCTTCTGCATCTTAAGCGAGAAAGAGCAACCTTATAATCTAATCTTCCTCGCGTCTTGTGAGGAAGAGGTATCCGGGAAGAATGGCATTGAAAGCGCATTGGCCGAGCTTCCTCCTATCTCCTTCGCTGTCGTAGGTGAACCCACGGGTATGCAACCCGCCGTAGCCGAGAAAGGGTTAATGGTACTGGATTGCACCGCTATCGGAAAGGCCGGACATGCCGCACGTAATGAGGGCATCAATGCCATCACTTTAGCGATGAAGGATATAGAATGGTTCAGCACCTATCAATTCCCGGAGAAAAGCGACTTCCTCGGACCGGTGAAAATGACTGTCACCATCATCCACGCCGGTACACAACACAATGTCGTTCCCGATAAATGCGAATTCACGGTAGATATCCGCACCAACGAATTTTATACGAACGAACAGTTATTCGAGCTAATCAAGGAAAAGGTTCATTGCGAGATCAAGGCCCGCAGCTTCCGCCTTAGCTCCACCCGCACGGATCTGGATCATCCTTTTGTGCGACGGGCGATCTTGATGGGAAAAGAGCCTTTCGGCTCTCCTACGCTTAGCGACCAAGCCTTGATGCGTTTCCCCTCCGTAAAGATAGGGCCGGGAAACTCGGCACGTTCCCATTCCGCGGACGAATACATCAAGGGACCGGAGATCCGGGAAGCGATCGATACCTATGTAAGGTTACTGAATGGATTACAACTATAGCTTATGTTAAAAAAGATACTGGGGACAATAGGCTCGCGTTATCTGATAGCTTTCCTTAACCTAGCGCTGATCTTCATCAACGCAAAGGTGCTGGGAATCGAGGGCGTGGGGATGATCGGGTTGATCGTGGCCTCGGTAAATATAGCGGTAATCGTCAATGGGATTTTATGCGGGAATACGATTGTCTATTTCATGAATCGTTACTCCATGCGGACAATTTTCCTTTCCGCATATCTGTGGACACCTATCGGCTCTTCCCTAGCTTGCGGCTTCATGTATCTTACCGGGCTTTTACCCACCGGCTATCGGCTGGATATCTTCTTGTTGGCGATCTTGAGCTCTACGGTAAACGCCAATGCCCGCTTCTTGTTGGGTAAAGACAATATCAAAGGGTTTAATCTCACGTTTATATTGCAAGGAGGACTGCTATTTTTCGTCTTACTCTATTTCTATTATATATTGAAGCGCCCGGACGTACGGTCGTATGTCTGGGGATTATATGTCACGAACGGCATAGCCTTTATTGCCAGCCTATCGATGCTTGTTCCTTATTTCTTAAAGGAGACATCCCGGTCTTCCGGCAAATCACTCTACGGTCTATTAAAAGAAATGTTTGCCTACGGCCTGTGGGCCGGTGCGGACGGGTTGGCGGAAACCTGTACTACCCGACTCAATTATTTCTTGATACAACGTTTCGCCGGGTTGGGAAGCGTAGGCTTGCTAGACGCTGGGACCAAGATCTCCGAGAGTGTATGGAATATTAGTCGCAGCGTAAGTTTCATCGAATACAGTAGCGTGGCCAAGACCTCAGAGGCAACGGAACAAAAACGTATTACCTTACAGCTTTTCAAATTGACCTTTTGCGCTTTAGCCCTCGTGATGGGATGTATCTTATTGGTACCGGAATGGATATATACGGATTATCTTTTCAGCGCCGAGTTCAAAGGCATACGTAAAGTGATAGGCGGATTATCGATCGGAATCGTAGCGTTAGGCTGCAACAGCATCATCAGCCATTATTTCATCGGCAGCGGAAAGATCCGGTACAGTACGGCAAGCTCGTGCGTAGGGCTTATTGCCTTATTAATCTCCGGCTTTCTACTCATCCCGTCTTACGGGGTCGTAGGTTCCGCTATCACGACCAGTATCGCCTTTACCTCTATGCTGGTTTTCTCATTGACGGTCTTCTCCCGGCAAACACTTACACGCTGGAATGAGTTCCTTCCGAACAAAAAAGACTTCCAAGCTTGCAGAATTCATATACAAAAATCCTTGTAATTCTATCACGAATTTTATCGATAACGCCATCAAGTTCACGGAAAAGGGGACAATTACGCTTGAAATGATTTCGTGCAAGGTACAGGTCTCGGGTTATCAAAACATGGACTGTACCTTATAAACAAACTCCATCCAAACCCAATAACGGATCGCTTTTCCTAAGAACATGGAGATCGCCACGACCCATATATTAGCCCGCAAGAAACCTAGAGCGACAGCGATAAAATCACCGATACCGGGAAGAAAAACAAAGAAGCCCATCCAAGAGCCTTTTCCCTTGATCCAATCCTGCACCTTCTGTAGTTTTACCGGATCGAGTTTGAGGTATTTCTCGATCCACTCTACCTTTCCCAGCATCCCCAACCAATAGCAGCTCATTCCACCTAAGAAATTACCAAGCGTAGCGGCGATCATACAAGGCCAATAAGCCGAACCCGCCAATAATACACCCGTCAATACGACCTCGCTGCTAAACGGCAAGATCGTAGCCGCTAAGAAAGAAGCGATAAACACCCCGATATACCCGTAGGCTATAAGAAATTCCATATACGTATCATTAATAATGCGATAAACATAACTACCGAGAAATGGAACAGCCAAAAGATATATTTCCCCCGGTTCACCGTAAAAAAATGGGCGATCAAGATAGACGCCGGTACACAGGCCATTTCCAGAAATTCCTCGGACGACTGCTCATAGATAAAGAACAATCCAAACGACCAAATGGCCATGACAATCAGAAAAGAAAGAAACTGACGAGTACGCAAATTATCCTCATACTCATGTGTAACGATGTTTAATGAGGCAATGATCGTTAATCCCGCCACTAAAACAATCTGTATCCAATCTATAATTCCCGTCCCTAGTACCGCAAGGAAACGGATCTTGAATAAGGAGGTGAAAGGTATGGTAAATGCCGTGAAATCCCATTCCCAGACACACCATCCGAAAACAAACCAATAAACCGTCAAGATTCCGAACAAGGAAGCGACAAAGGTCCGGATATTCAATGTCCTGAAATTATACATCCCCAGCCAAAACAGCGGCAAGAACCAAAGGATGTGTATCCACAACAGACTTCCGATACTGATAATCAAGGATGCGTTATAAGCCTTATCCGTAGCGTCCGGGTCATGATAAGAGGTAAATAACTGATAAAGGGCCAATATCAAACAAAACACCCCGACAGATGTTGATTTCAAGGGAAAGAAATCCGGGTTTGTACTTGTCAACAAGGCATAGAAGAGAAAGGGAAGCAATGTCTTCTCACGAATCAACATCAACGCATAGTTTACCCGATGCACCAGAAACGCACCACCGGCCATCAGCAAAAAACCGATCAAATAGGTAAACAACTTACCCGGAAGAACCAGACAAAGGGCATTCCATAAAGGAGGAGCCGTCACCTCTCCATACACGGGATAACCTACCGAATCCACATACCCCACGATCCAACAAAAAATACAAGCGCAAAGCATGTACAAATGGGTCATAGGTGTCGCTATAGTATATCTACGTCCGTAATATGAAGTTGTTCCTCTTGCCATATACCTTATTCTTTCATATTCACATCCTAAAGGAATGAAATAAGTGGCAAAGGTATGAAAATATTTCTATTTGTTCGTATGAGGATTCTATACGTTACGATATTGACGTTACGATTCTTTTTATATCTACTTCCTTTCTTTTTGATTCTTATTGACCATTAATCATGACAGGAACTGTTCGTGAATCGACCAAACTAGAAGGCGAGAACGGCGATAAAACGCTCTTTTGGATGAAAATATCCTCGTTTTCATGCACGAAAGGTGGCAAAAGCCTATACATATAGTACCGTCAGGCAACGTCTATACTGCCGTTGGGCATTATAAACAGTCATGAATAGGGTTGTTAGTAGTCGTGAATGGGCATCGTAACCCTGTTAGAACCCAGTCGTAACCCTATCGGATAGCCCAAAGAAGTCAATGGATATGAATTAGGATGAATTCTTTTCGCTAGAATGAAAGGCGGTTTTTCGGTATTATACTATCAATGAAAGGATTGCTGATTTTTTCTTGCGAATTTGGCGACGAGCCGCACTTGGGTAGGGAAAAATCGATTCTCCGGAGGTTTCGTTTACAGTTTGTCAAAATGACAAATCGCTTATCGGATAGAAAGCTATCAATAACATCTTGAGGGTGTCAAAAGTCCGGTTTATTAGATTTGACACCCCCAAGTATAAACTGTTTATTTAACGATCTGATACGAACCCGCACGATACTCGTGAGCTTGGCTTTCGCCCGGAAGTGTCACGAGAGCGACCGCTCCTTCGGGAATGGTGAAATCCCAAATCCACTGGTCTCCCTCATACTTCCAAGAGCTCTTGATAATCCCTGCCGCCGAATTGTACTCCGCGTTTACGAACTCCAGACGCTTATCGGGAATCGGCTTCATGATAATGCGCTTGAATCCTGGCTCCGACGTATCCGCAGAGATACCAGCCATGGTCTCCCACATCCATTCACATACACATCCATAGGCATAGTGATTAAAGCTGTTCATGCCTTGCGGTCCCATGCCTTTATCAAGCATATAGCTATTCCAACGCTCCCAAATCGTTGTCGCCCCATTATCTACCGAATACAGCCAACTCGGATTCTTGCGCTGGAAAAGAAGCTCGTAAGCGATATCACTCATTCCATTCTCCGTAAGCGTAGGCATCAGGATGGAAGTACCCAAGAAACCTGTCTGAAGGCAATTGCCATGCTCGGCGAAGTTGTCACGCAGTCGTTTCATCATGTTCTCCTTGGCTACCCCTTCGACCAGCTTGTTCTTCAAGGCGAATAGGGCAGGCGTCTGCATGGTATTGAATATCGCCGTCTTAAATTCTCCATCGGCATTCAAGAATTTATCCAATATATACTGTTTCGCTTGAGCAGCCATCGCTTCGTATTTCTCGGCATCCCGTCCCGTCGCACGAGCCATATCGCTCATCATTCCGGCATCTATAAGCCAGTAATTCGCACTTAGATAATTCCAATAATCATAGGCTTCCGGAAGCGTTCCGGATCCATCCTTCGCTGTATGTCTGCCGCTGCAACTCTCAAGCGGCTCGTAACTGAGCCAGTCGGCCCACTGGTAATTGCCATTCTCCGCGCTGAGGGCATGATGGTCATACTTGGTCTCGTTGATATGATTGAGATATTTCTCCATCGCCGCCCAGTTCTCATCGATAATCTGAGTGTCGCCAAATTGTTTCCAGACAACCCAAGGCACGATAACTCCCGCATCCGACCAGCCCAAGCGGTTCATATCAGTAGGAGACGCACCGTATTGAGCCAATGGAGCGACACCGGGATACGCACCGGTTGGTGATTGTGTGTCACGCATATCACGCATCCATTTATGAAAGAAATCAGCGGTATTGGCAAAGAAAGTACCAGTCTCAGCAAATACCTGCGTGTCGGCGGTCCATCCCAGCCGTTCGTTGCGCTGCGGACAGTCGGTAGGAACCGAGAGGTAGTTGGAACGTTGTCCCCATAGGGTATTTGAGATCAACTGATTGACTAGTTTGTTGCCGGTCGTTATTGATCCGGTCTCCATCTGTTGGGTAATCGAGGAGACAGGAATCGACTGGATCGACCGGATACGTACCTCCTGATCGGCCGTGATCGATACGAAGCGATAACCATAGAACGTGCGATGAGGGCGATAGGTCGTATAGTCCTTATGATCCGCAAAGGTATAGTCGAGTAACATCCCGGTATCCGGAGTGCGTAGATTCAAGCGATGGCAACTACCTTCAGGCCCATCCATTCCTCGGCTCTTCGCACCATTTCCATCGTTCAATATCTCAGAAGGACGACAATTTAGTTGGGTACCCTCCTTTGCCATGAACTCGAAAGCAGGAACCGCCGCGCAATTCTGGCCAAAGTCCACGACAAGTGTCTCGCCCGGATGAACTACCATTTCCTCGCCAGCCGCATATTCTTTCGTTATAACAACCTTTCCATAAGCATCTTCACTCTCTCCGGTGCCCCCTTTCCATAGATAGGCTTTTTGAGGAGAAAGCGCCAAATCTTCACGAAAATAGACCTCACCTCCATTTGAAGGAAGTATCTCTCCCTCAAATTCCGTATTCTTTTCCGGTGTCGAAAGCTTATCGAGCGTATCGTATCCCGGTAACTCACGGGCATCATATTCCTCACCATCAAAGATAGCGGCATGTTTGACCGGTCCGGCGATCCCGGCTTTCCAATCGCTCGTATTGGAACCTAAGTACGCCTTGCTACCATCCGCATAGGTAAGCTCAAGCACTCCACGGAAAGCGACCTTGGTACCCACCATTCCTTGCTGGCCACTGTATGTGATGATCTTATCGGCCCACCATCCCGGTGTCACCTGCACAGCGAAAACATTCTCCGCTCCCGCCTGTTTCGACAGGGCATTGCTTACCTCATACGTAAACGAACGCTTCGTCTTGTAGGGATGCGTAAAACCCGGTTTGAGAATCTCTTCTCCGATCAACTTCCCATTCACGTATAACTCGTATACACCCAAGCCCGTGGTCATCCAGCGTGCCGAGTTTATCTCTTTTTCATTCTTTACGACACTCACGAACCAAGCGGCACCATCGGCCGCACGCTCATTCGATCCGTTGATCTCACCCGTTATGACAGGAGCATTTGCCACGGATATCCATTCGGAATGGTTCCAAGCGGCATCATCCAATGCGAAGACACGCTTCCCCGATTCGTTCGTCTGATCAGTCGAACATGCATAGAGAGCCGCACAAACAACCCCTAAAAGCAATAGTTTTCGTTTTTTCATACGCATATTCTCTCTAATTGTCATTTACAGATCAAATCCGATATCCCGACGGAAATACTTCTTATCGAAATCGATCTGCTTAGCTCCGGCAAAAGATTGGGCCAAAGCCTCTTCCTTAGTAGCCCCATACGAACTGACCGCGATCACACGGCCGCCATTCGTCAGGATCTGGCCGTCTACCAGCTTCGTTCCGGCATGGAACACTATATTGTTCGAGGATACGCCATCCAATCCCGTGATTACCTTATTTTTCTCGTAAGCCTCCGGATAACCGCCGCTTACCAACATAACCGTAACCGCCGCGCGAGGGTCCTGTACCAATGTACGAGCCGCTAAATCGCCTTCCGCTACCCCTTCCAGCAAATCAACCAAATCGCTTTGGATACGAAGCATGACTACCTCTGTCTCCGGATCGCCCATACGACAATTGTATTCTATCACCATCGGCTCATTCTTCACATTGATCAGACCCAAGAAGATGAAACCTTTATAATCGATATGCTCCGCTTTCAATCCCTCTACGGTAGGACGGATAATACGCTCGTCCACCTTCGCCATAAAGACCTCATCCGCGAAAGGAACCGGGGAAACAGCTCCCATTCCACCGGTATTCAAGCCCGTATTGCCCTCGCCGATACGCTTATAATCTTTCGCTACCGGAAGCACCTTGTAATCGTTGCCATCCGTCAAGACGAATACGGAGCATTCGATACCATCCAAGAACTCCTCGATCACGACCGTCTTGCTCGCGTCACCAAACATTCCGCCCAGCATATCTCCCAACTCTTTCTTGGCCTCCTCCAAGTTATCGATAATCAGTACCCCTTTACCGGCAGCCAATCCATCCGCTTTCAATACATAAGGAGCGGAAAGAGATTCCAAGAACGCATAGCCTTCCTCTAAGTTTTCAGTGGAAATACTCTTATAACGAGCGGTCGGGATATGATGACGCATCATAAACGCCTTGGCGAAATCCTTGCTACCTTCCAATTGGGCACCTTCCCCACTCGGGCCGATCACGGGGATGGAGCTTAATGCCTCATCCTTCTTGAAATAATCATAAACACCCTTCACCAAAGGATCCTCGGGACCTACCACGACCATATTCACTTGGTTCGCCAACGCAAAATCCTTGATAGCGGCAAAATCATCCGCTTTAATATCCACGTTGGTTCCTACCAACGCTGTTCCCGCGTTACCGGGAGCGATAAATAACTTATCAACTTTCGGGCTTTGAGCGATCTTCCAAGCGATCGCATGCTCACGCCCACCAGAGCCTAATAACAATATATTCATATCTCTTCTAATTTTCAATTCTCAATTCTCCATTTTCAATACCCAAGGTAGTCATCGAAATACCTCGTAATCTTCTCATGCAAATGCGGACGGTCCTTACCGGTCACATTATGCTCATGGCGAGGATACACAAAGTAATCCGGATACGTATCAGCCTCTACGCAAGCCTTTAAGAAACCAAGGCTGTGTTGCCACACTACCACCGGATCGATATCCCCATGTATCATCAACAGATGGCCTTTCAGATTACCGGCCTTCAGTTTCAGGTTCGCGTTCTTATAACCTTCCGGATTATCCTGCGGGCGATCCATATAACGCTCGCCATACATAATCTCGTAATTGCTCCAGTCGATAACCGGCCCTCCGGCCACGCCCACCTTAAAGATCTCCGGATAAGTCAGCATCAAGTTCGTTGTCATAAAACCGCCATAACTCCAGCCATGTACCCCGATACGGTCGGCATCCACATAAGACAAAGATTTCAGGAACTCGACACCCTTCACTTGGTCCGCCATCTCATTGATACCCAAATTACGATGAATCACGCTCTCAAAAGCATGTCCACGATTTGCCGAGCCGCGGCTATCCACGGTAAACATCACATAACCTCTCTGTGCCATATAGAGGTCCCAACCACGAGCCCCGTTTTGCCAGTCGCCCGTAACAAGCTGGACTTTAGGGCCTCCATATACATAGACAATCGTAGGATACTTCTTCGTCTCATCCAAATCCGGCGGTAAAGTCAACCGGTAATTCAAGCGAGTCTTACCATCGGCAGCAAGGATATGTCCAACCTTGATCCGCGGCATCCGATACAATTTAAAGGGATCCGGAGCGGAAAGTAAGGTAGAAATCACCTTAGCGTCCTTTACACGGATTAAATCGATATCCCTCGGGGTAGAAGGAGAACTTACATAATCAATCGCATATTCGCCGGAGGGACTCAGCAACCAACGGTGCACGCCCACTTTCCAACTCAAGCAATTCATGATATCACCCGTTCTCAAATCCGTCTCCCAAATATAACGTTGCATCCCCGTTCCTTGCATATTCGGAGATACGGGATGAGGTGCCGTTCCCTCGAAAATCACCTTATTTCCGTCTTTGCTAAAGCCTAGCACCTTGGTAACCACCCATTCCCCACCGGTTAGCTTCCTTAATTCCTTTCCAGTCGTATCATACAGATATAGATGGTTATAGCCATCCGCCTCACTCTGCCAGATAAACTTATCCGGATCGTTCGGCAAGAAAAGCACGGGATGCTGCGGCTCCACATAACAACGATCCGTCTCGGTAAACAGATCAGCCTCTTTCTTTCCCGTCAAGGCAGAGTACCGCACCAAATGCATCTCGTTCTGCTCACGATTCAACTCAGCGATATAAATACTCTTCTCATCCGGACTCCAAGCGATATTTGTTAAATATTTCTCTTTCGGCAAGCCTGTCTCCAACCAAACCGTCTGCCCGGTAGCTACCTGATAGACACCCACCGTAACCTCATGGCTCTTCATTCCAGCCATCGGATATTTATGAGGAACCGGCGTAGCGCAACGAGTATCGATATTCACCAGCGGGTAAGCGGTCACCATACGCTCATCCATACGATAAAACGCTAGAGCCGAGCCTTTAGGAGACCAAAACATACCTTTCGTAATCCCGAACTCCCGTTGATGGACAGCCTGTCCGCATACGATTCCATCCTGTGTTTCACGTGTAACAATCGTATTTCGTCCATCCGGGGATAAAATATGCACATTGTTTCCCTCCGTAAAAGCTAAGTTATTCGTAGCCGGGCAAAAGTCATAATTCGCCCAGTTATTCTTCAAAGCATAATCAGCGACTACCTTATTTTTCTTATAGTCATAATGAATCCGGTGCTGTTTGCTAGTAAAAGCCAAGACCGAACCTCTTTCATAGGGTACCGAAAAGCTAGGCAAAGAACCAACCGTCTGCAGATTTGCCGCCGTCAAGGCCCCATTCAGTCTTTCCAACGAAAAAAGGACCTCTTCTTTTTTCCCCGGCTTAGCTCCTAACACGCTATCTCCCTTAACATATAAGTACTCGTCCCCGCACCATCGTAACTGTTTCAAGTCACGAGGTACGAAGCGGCTATACGTTTTTCCTCCCGGAATCAAGTCGTGCAAGGAGAGTTGCTTATCTTGGGCGGTAATCGACATCGTTAATAAAATCAGACAAAGGCTTGTGAATAGAGATGATTTAATCCTCATAATCATCATATCCTCTCCGTTTTATAGGCTTTATAGGTTTGCTAAATGGGCGCTTTCCATCCCGCTTATGATCGCCAAACCCTTTCTTACGGTCATCCTCATCCCGATAACGCATTTTCACAGGACGTTCTCCTTTTGGCTTGATCGGCTTACGAACCGGGGCATCCACGAATTTCTTGCGGACCGGACGGTCCTCTCCCCGATCCTCTCCAAAGATACGTTTCCCCGGAATGGAAGCGAAACGCTCCTCATCATCCTCGCTATGGGCAGCGGCGAAACGACGCTCCGGACGATCCACACGACCCGTACGGAAGTTTGGACGATCATTGCCTCTACGCTCGAAAGAGCCTTCCGATCTGTGCGGACGCTCCTCTCCATCCTCATTCAATGCCTTTTTGAAGTCCTTATTAGTTCCCTCAAATAACTCATAGCAACGGTATTCGCACTCCAAGGAACCGTTCATCAATTTGATCTTCTCGCTCGGGCGCAAGCCGATCTTATCGAAACATTCATCTTTATAGCTCAAAATCCAAGCCTTATATCCCATGAACACGTGTTTCAAACGCTCGCCGATCATATTATACAATCCCAATAGATCACGAGATGATATACGCTCTCCATAAGGTGGGTTCGTCACCAATATACCCGGCTTCGGAGCCTCTGTATATTGTTGGAACGGTTTCACCTTCAGATCGATATATTTCATCAAGCCAGCGCTACGGATATTCTCCAAGGCGATATCGATAGCGGCTTGGGAAATATCGGAGCCATAGCAATGGAAAGCGAACTCACGCTCCCCGCTCTCATCATTATAAATACGATCGAACAATTCCTCATCATAGTCCACCCATTTCTGGAAAGCGAACTCTTTCCGATGGATACCCGGAGCGATATTCAAGGCGATCATGGCAGCCTCGATCAACAATGTACCGGAACCACACATCGGATCTACGAAATTAGATTCTCCTTTCCAACCGGTTTTTAGGATCATGCCGGCAGCCAACACCTCATTTAACGGAGCTTCCGTTTGATCCACCCGATAACCACGCTTGTGCAAAGACTCGCCGGAGCTATCGATAGATAAGGTACAATCGTTATGCGAAATATGGATATTGATATATAAGTCCGGGTTATTGACACGAACGGACGGACGCTTCTTGAACTTCTCGATGAAATAATCCACGATAGCGTCTTTCGTACGGTAAGCGACAAACTTCGAGTGATTGAAATCCTCGGAATAGATCACCGAGTCGATCGCGAACGTCTTGTCCAGCGACAAATACTTCTCCCACTCTACCTTTTTCACCTCTTTATAAACGGTATCAGCATCTTTGGCCTTGAAATGATAAATCGGTTTCAGAATGCGCAGGGCAGTACGGCAGTGGAAATTCGCTTTATAAAGCAATTCCTTATCACCCGTAAAGGAAACCATACGACGACCGATCTGCAAGTCGTTGGCACCTAAAGCTAATAACTCCTCGGCCAAGATCTCTTCCAACCCGTATAGGGTTTTGGCCACCATTTCAAATGTCTCGCTCATTTTAATTGAAAATTGAGAATTGAGAATTGAAAATTATTCCCAATTGCGTATTACGTTGTTTATTATTAATTATTCTCATTTCGCTCTCTGACATGCTTCGATCTCCTTCCAGCTACCCTCTTGATAATTTTCAATTCTCAATTTTCAATTGTGTAACCGTACTCCCTGCCGGTACATCCTCCGCTATCCAGACGTTACCACATATCGTAGCCCCTCTGCCAATCCGGATTTTACCGATTAAGGTGGAATTAGAATATACTGTCACATGATCTTCCAAGATAGGATGACGGGCTACGCCACGGATAGCGTTACCGTTCTCATCGGGGGGAAGTTTCTCTCCCGCCAAGCTGACGCCCTGAAAGATTCGGACGTAATTGCCGATCACGCTCGTCTCGCCGATCACCGTACCCGTCCCGTGGTCTATCGAGAAATGATGACCGATCTTCGCGCCCGGATGGATATCGATACCGGTCTCGGAATGTGCCATCTCCGTAATCATACGAGGAATATAAGGAACCCCGAGCTTATACAATTGATGGGCGATCCGGTAATTACCGATCGCCCGGAAACCGGGATAACAAAATATGACCTCACCTAGATTTTGAGCGGCGGGATCGCCATTGAAAGTCGCCTCCACATCCGTAGCCAGCAGACCGCGAATCTCCGGAAGCGTAGAGATGAAAGCCTCCGAAATAGCCTCTGCCTCAGCGGAGATCTTTTCTTCCGGGCAAGTCACGCAAGATGTATCCGCGAAACAAAGTCCCGCATAAACCTGCTTGGATAATAAAGAATGAAGAGTCTCAACATTTACGCCCGTATGAAAACGGATCGTCTGTTTACTGATACGGGCATTCCCATAATAACCGGGGAACAGGATCGCACGGCATAGATCGATGATCTCTTTCAGCACCTCGCCCGAGGGCAGCGCCTCCTCATCCCTGTACGCATGGAACAATTGTTTATACGATGCCTCATCCGATAGCTTCTCCACCGTATCGCCCAATACGCTACTATGCCTCTGTATATCCATTATTTGCGGAATATTCTTTATAATGCGCAAAAATAGTATTTTATTTGAGAACACCTTCACGAAGAGGCATCAAAAATACAGCCAACGACTAATATTACGTTCTATAGCGCTAAATTCCACGCCAACCTTTATCAACTTACGCCCATCCGCCTGATAGGGAACCAAATAACCTTTCTCATCGATTTGCCATATGGCTTCCTCGGCGGTTCCGTTCAACTTGAACTCAAAGACGTAAATGTATTTTGGTGTTTTAACCACCGCATCCGCACGTCCTCTGGCACTTCGCACCTCCGCCTCAGTAAATTGCCCCATCAACTTAAAGACCAAATAGAAAACCACTTGATAATGACGTTCGGTCTTATCATTCAACTCATACGGGAAATCAGCGAAGAAAGCTTGGAGACGGGAAAGGAAAGCATCTATATCCTTTGTCCGTAATTCTTGTACAAATTTACCAATATAAAAACTCTGCTCTTCCTTGGAAATGGAGGTATAGTAAGGGACTAAGAAATTAATAAAACCATATTTTACTTCTTCGTTCGGAAATTCCAATAAATAATTACGAAATTCCCGATCATAATCCTTTATCGTCAAATATCCACTCTGATAAATCAACGGAATCGGATTATTGGTGTTTACTCGATATTCAGTGAATGAAGCAGCAGGCGCCTCGATACCATCTATCAAAAGCCGTAAATCATAATTACTTTTACGGAGGAGGCTCACCAAAAAGGTCGGCGTACCCGTCTGAAACCAATAACTCTCCAACTCCAGCTTATTGAACGCATTCAGTACACTGAACGGATTAAACACTCCCACTCCATCTTGATGAAAATGATACCCATCATAATTACGTTCCATCCGCTCTACCACCTCAACAAACGACCAATTATTCTTTTTCCCGAAGGCTTCTATCTCCGGTACAAAATTCGTCGCTAACTCTTCCCGTGTTATGCCACAAAGCGTTGCGAATTGCCAGTCCATGCTAATATCGTTCAACTGGTTCAAGTCACTAAACACGCTAACTTGAGAGAACTTTGTCACCCCGGTTAGGAATACAAAGCGCAAATAGCGATCCGCACTTTTCAACACCCCATAGAACGCTTTCAACATTAGGCGATACTCCTCTTGCAATTTCTCATTATCAAATGATTGCAAAAGAGGCTTATCATACTCATCCACTAAAACGACCACCCGTTTTCCTGTCTGTTCACAAATCAAGCGTAACAAGGTAAACAAACGGTCATCAATCGTCTCATCCGCATCACTAGAACCATATATAGCCTCGTAAACAAGCAACTGCCTATCCACAAGACGAATCAGATCCTCCCCTGTATCAAATTTCTTGGCATTCAAATCCAAATGGATCACCGGATACTCAATCCAATCCTGTTCCAACCGTTCGATAGCCAATCCCTTAAACAGATCTTTTCTTCCTTTAAAATAAGCCTCAAAAGTAGAAAGCAAAAGGCTCTTTCCAAACCTACGGGGACGACTTAGGAAAAACGGTGTCTCCAACGAGGCCATCCGCCACACCCATTCCGTCTTATCCACATATACATAATTCCCTTCCCTTATCTTCTCGAAGGTCTGTATACCTATCGGCAGTTTGCGTACGATACTGTTTGTCATTATCTTTTCACTTTTGTTCCAAAGATAATTACTATTCTTGTCTTCCACAAGTTATTTACATGTCCAAACTGAAACTAGCTTTCGAGAAAGCGGAGTTTCAGCCTGTCAAGAATATCATTTACAACAGGTATTTTACCACATCCAATACTCCACTTTCATCTTGGGCCAAGGCGACCAAAAAGCGGTCGGAGGAATCTACGGCGATCCTCTTTATTGAACGATCAAAATTCAATTGCTTCTTTAACTTGCCATCCCAAGAAAGAACCAGCAATGTGGATAAATTAGAAAAATCCACAGAACCATCGTACAAGCAATATACATACTGATCCGTACCGCATATATCGATAAAGCATTTCGTCGTTCCAAGAACATCCACTTGGGTGTCATTTTTCTTCAATAAAGGCACGATAGGCTCCTTCCCATACGTAAAGCTCCTTTGATAAGTTCCCTTCAAATCGTAAAAATCAATTCGATTAAAGAAGCGCAAGGCAGCAACCACACTGTTTTGCCGCTCATTCACACAAAGATTAGGCAAATAAGCGATGTGCTTACAAAAACGATATGTTCTTGCTACTTTTGGTGACTCCACCCAATAAATTCCCTCTTCCCGATTCGCATAGCAGAAAGGACCATAAACATTTTTCTCTACGATCGGAACCGCATAAATTTCTTTCGTAGTAACATTATAATGTGTAGAGGGAACAAGTTCTGGTATTAGTATATATTTCCGATCAAAACGCAAAGAATCCGCCAGCACCTGCATCTTATTAAATGTAAGTTGGTTATCCACAATCCAGAACTCGTCCTTTCTGGCGGTTTCTTTTGTATTTGACTTCATAAACTCCGGGTTAGAAAAATAAACGGCACCATATCCTTTCAGTGCGAACGCATGCAAATGCGACAAATCTTCTTTCTTAAACACTTGGATAATCGTATCACTTTTGCGGTCCAACAAGATCAGATACGAGTCGGTCAATCCCACTTCATCATACCATTTATCGGCTCTTCCTTCCAGCAATGTATTTCCTTTCAACAATACACTTTCTTTTCTTACATCAGAACAAGCAATCAGAAAAAACAAAATAATCCCCAAATATCCTTTCATAAATCCATACTTTTAATTATTAACATGCCCTACAACCCGTAACTTTATAAAGTTACCAATATTAGATTTTACGATAACTGTTTGTGAGAAAAAACCTATCTCTTTGGGCTTTACTGTTACCCTCACTTGTAAAGATCCACCAACTACAACCGGCTGTTTATCAAATGATATAGAAGCGCAATCACAAGTTGTGGAAACATTCTCTATGACCAATAATTCATCACTATTATTTTTCAACTCAAATATAGCCATTTTTTCTTCACCCAAACTCAAAGAACCTAAATTCACCTCCGCTGGATCAACAATTATTTTAGGATCTTCTTCTTTCTTTTGTTGATCCCGGACAAGTACATCCTCATATAAATCTTGAATAGCAGAACTATATACCGGATTGCCTATATATACCACTCTATTCTCTGAATTTAGAAGAAAAGTCTGAAATAATATATTATCGGGAAAATCATTTATCTTATCTAAAGAATTATCTATATCTATACAAACAGGTATATTAAATTTTGCATTCTTCAGCACATAACTCATCTCTTTAGGGTATCTTGTATGTATAAAAAATAAGTATTGACATGATTCATTTGCTACAGAATCCACATAAGAAATAAAGCGATTCCACTCCTCCAATTGCATCTTACAACTAGCACATCCTGTAGAATCCACGTATACAAGAATTTTATATCCTGTCCCGATCGAGAAATCTACCGGTTCTATGCCATAACGCATAAAAGATAGGCTATCAGGAAATATTATCTCTTTTCCTTCCCACTCTTCAACAATTCGCATCACATCATACTCCCTTCTCCCATTACAACTTAGCAATGAAAGAACTAAAGGGATGAGCAATAATACCAATTTATAGCCTACACAAACTATTTTTTTCATTTTCATTCCTCAAACTTGAACAAACAAAGAATAGGGTTATCATCTTCCTTTGCCTTATCTGAAAGTTCCTGCAAATTAGCGTGAGGTGTATAATTTCTTTTCAATACCCCAGGATCTATATATCCCACGAAGCAATCATTATGCGTCCCCGTCAAACCACGAAGGCCTGCCAGACCTGTAGCACGAATAAACTCTGGGAACTCATAGGTAAAAGTTATTTCATCATCTTTGTTATAGAATCCAAAATAAGTTGATTTTCCACACATAAAAGTAACTTGCAAATAATCCTCAAGTTCAGATAATTTATATGTGTAGACATAACCAGATTCAAATAATTCTCCCGTATAATTTTTTTGATCTTTTCCGATCTTCATCATATAATCAAGAGGAGGCATTTGCCTATTCCCAAAAGAGACCTCATAAGCTAGTAAAGAAGTATCTCTCTCTACTTTCCATACAGTTGCAGAAAATGGAAAATGAATAAAAGTATTTCCTTGATATTGATGGAAATGAGAGCTGGAGTTAATCACGTGGGGAGATACAAAATAAGTGGAATTCAACAATGAGATTGTCTCATTATCCCTATTCGTAATTTTCAAGTAATACCCTTTTCGCTTAGGTGTCATAAATCCTCTAGGCATATACCAAGCCCATCTATCATCGCCTAAAGGTACACAATCCGTATAAAAATCAAATTTATCACAAGAGAGATACTTATAAGTATCTAAATCATAATAACGTAAATAAGCACGATTGTAATCTGCCAATGTAAGAATTCGTTTCTCTTCGTCTATGAAAAAACTTGATAAGTAACTATATTCCGTAGGCCCCTCTCCAAAAGACGACACTTTAGTAATGAATCGTCCATCATCGCCAAACACACATAAAGTATTTGTCCGTTTGCTATCCAAAACAAATATTCGTTTATCAACAAATTTCACCACATCTATTCGACCTAATAATATGCTATCTGTAGATAAAGGTATGAATTGGCATTTTATCCTATCTAATAAACTCTCTTTACAATCGTTTCCAAAATTCACAACAGGGATGTCTATTGTCTCAACTTTATCTTGACATGCTATTAAGTAGAAAAAAGACAAAAGCAAAAAGGAATATCGCATTTTCATAAATACATTTTCTCTATTTATAACAAAGGGAAATCTAGTTATAGCTAAATTTCCCTTTGTTCCGATTATTTAATGACCACAAATTCCATCTCCCGTACATTTATATGTATGAACAGGTTCTCCATCCGGACCCGGTTCTACGTCATGATCAACAACACTCCCATTTGGCATTCTTGCATCTTGAGCTAAAGCCTTTACATTCGCATTTTTTACAGGAATAAATCCGAATCCTCCAACAAGCATAAAAGTTGCTAATGTTATAATACTAATAATTTTCTTGTTCATAATCTTATTTTTTATGTTAAACTAAAAATACCATATAAACATCTACTGTTATCGTTCAATATCAATAAGAACTCTCCGCCTACTACATCTAAATCTAAAACGACCTTATCTCCTCCGGTTATAGATAAGACATTAGAATATACAACCATTCCATTCATATCCTTCACTGTAACTCGCAATCCAACCAATGGTACCTCCGAATAAATATAGAGGATATCACCATCATGGCTAACGAAAGGACAATAGTTGATTGATCTATCACCCCTATTCCAGCTATCTGTACTTGGTTCTTCATCCATATCGATAGGTTCCTCATCCGCAAATAAAGGACAAGCTAAAAACAGGATCATCAGTAATAATATCCAACTTCTACTTTTCATGATACACTTCGTTTTTTTGCAAAGGTAGCCCTTTTAGCATACCTGTCAAGACCTTATATTTCACATCTATTTCACTTCCGCTAGTGAAATATTCACATTTCTGTGGTTAATAACTAAAACGAGCGTATCAACTTATCTAATTTACCGATTGTGCCAGAGTCTCCCAATATTTTCCGAGCAAGCCGCTTACGAGCCATAGAGATAGCGGAGGGAGAACGGAGTTGTAGAGAGGCTATATCTATAGGGGAGATACCGATTTTGATCAAATAGCACATGCACAGATCCATAGAATTAATCGAAGGACATGCATTGCGAAGGCGAATTGAGAAATTGTCAAACAAAGAGTCTATCAAATTACCTAAATCCACAAAATCTTTTGTAGAAGCCTTTTCTTTGGCTTGTACTTTCATCATAAAAGCATGATAAACATCTGTTCGCTCCAGCTGCTCCATTAATACGGCTTGTTTAGCTTTCTTTGCTTGGATAATATCATTCTGTTTCGCCAATACCTCTTTATCCGCATTCAATATTTTCTTTTGTAAATCATCTTTCTTAGAATTCAACGTCTTTAATTGCTCTTCCAAACCTAATATCTTTTGATCGTTTTCCAGTTTCGTTCGTTGACTTTTTTGCTCATACTCATTCAATATCTGTCCAATTTTCTCCTCTAATAATATTCGTTGCAATTTTCTTTTCTTGTAAAATAGATAACAAATAACAGAAACCGCTAACAATAAGATACCAACAACTCCAATCTCATAACGTAATTGGATATTTTCTCGTTTTAGCTTTTCTTGAAACAATTCCATTCTTTCCCTATTATAAAGAGCATGCATCTTACGAAGAGATTCTGTCTCGGTAAGCTTCCGGATAGAATCCACTTGTTTTACATACAATCGCATATAACGGTTAGCTTCCTTATAATTTTGTTTCTTATTTTCTATTAAATATAACTCTTTAGAGGCTTTCCGTTTTACATGTACATTACCTACCACCAACGATTTCTGATAAAAAAAGGCCATAGAATCCACTCTATTTGTCACTTTATAAAAATTCGCCCATATATTATATGTGAAAGCGGGGTCATCATCACTTTTTATATTTTTGATTTTTTCAAGGATAAAACGAACCTTATTAGTATCCTTATAATTTAAATAAGCATGTGCCATTTCTTGGGCGACAATCTTTTCCAATTCAGCCTCTTGAATATTTTGAGCCATATTCCAAGCTTTATTGAAATAGATAAAAGTACTATCCATCCGTTTCTTTACTTCATAGTATCGCCCCAGATCCCTCAAACCATAAACCAAACCGATGCTATCACCCGCCAACTGATTATACAGACAAGCCTTCCGGAAGAAAGGTAACGCCTCATCATAAAGTGCTTGAAACATATATAATGTGCCAATGCGAGAACATAGTAAGCCTTTAAACCGAAATTCGTCCGTCTTTTCTAAACGAGTTAATACTTTTTGGAAATATTCCAAAGACCTTATAGGATCTCCCATCTCCTCGTACACACTCCCTTTCAGATAATAAGCCTCGGTAAGCAAGTCTTCCGGCCCATGCTTTTCGTAATAATCTACAATTTCATTAATCAAGGAGTCTGATGTATGAGTGATATAGCACTTATCCTGTGCCTTGATCATTAACAGATTGAGGTACATTTGTGTAGATAAGTCATAATGTTTGGCGGTATCTTTATAATACGTCAATAAAGCTAATGCGCTATCCGCTTGGCGATTATTCAATAATTGATCTACTTCAAGCAATGTGTCCGGATATGGATATGTCCGATTACATCCTCCGAGAAGATGAAGCAATAATCCAGCTAAAATCATAAAGGTACTATATGTGCGTTTCATGTTTTTCATATTAGATTCAGGTCGCTAATATACGTAACTTCTTGAAATACGCCAACTGCGCAAGTACTACTTCCTTGGCCTATGAAGTATATCTCCTAGAGCAGTTGAAGTATATATTCTACAAAGGAAGGAGTAGTACTGGGAAAAAGGCCTGTTGGGATATAACCCTAAAAACTTTCGATAATTAGAAGGGGATACAGTGCTTATTTTCCACATAGTTATTGTACATTTTTCCAAATGCATTTAAAACCTCATTATCTGTTTCCCAAAACACGTACGTGTTTTCACAAATTCTCGTACGTGTTTCCGGAAAAACACGTACATATTTTTCCGGAAACATCATCAACTTTTTATCAGTCTGATTATAAAGACATTATCAATACGTATATTTTAAATACTTACTGTATTTTTCACTATCAACAAAATACCTTATGGTTATGATTTTTGAAGCCCCAAGAAGGCTTTATTTACGAGCTTATCGACTTCCTTATACAGCCGTTGTATTTCCTTTGTATCCAATCCATTTTGCTCCCACTCCGTCTTATGAGCGTCAAATAAATCGAAAATCCGGTTCTCTACTGCACGAAGCTGTTGGATATAACCAGATTGGTCATCATTCCATAACAGTTGCCAATGCAAATACTTTTGACCGTTGCCACGATGTATGGAGTAGACATTCTTCTGTAATTGAACGGAATACCAATCTAATAGGGCTGTTTTATAGGATGCGTCGTAAGTAACTAAAGCGCTTTGCTCCTTTCCAATTTTCACCCAAAGAGGAATAGCGACAGAGGTAGGAGGATATCCCAAGGCAGTCCACATCGTTGTCAATTCCGGATTCATGCCGGATCTCACGCCTTGGATTACGATAGAGGCCGTACTTTCCAGACGAGGGATGAAATCCTGCTCCACAAACCAACCCGTACGATTGTTCGGACTTTGCTCTTTGTCCATCAAATCGATATCCAGCAAGCTATTATAAAAAGAGCGGGAAGCCTGTTGAAAGATACGCTGAGGAGTAAATCCTCCGTCCCGCATTTCCTTAAAGATCTTTTTCGCGTTCTCATAACGTACATACCCTTTGCCTTCATCCGTACGCCCCTCGAAAGAGAAATTCGTATAAATCAAGTAACCTTCCGGCGCCAGATTCGGATCATTCGCGTCTTTCTTATAATATCGCTCATTATTCGTCTCATAATAAGCCGCGCCACCATAAGCATCGATCACTCCGAAATTAGCCTCCACACGCATCGGGCGAGGCAAGGTATCCAAGAAATGCTCGAAATCCTGCACCGTCTTACAGACTCTCAAGGCTTTTCGCATCAAGTTTCCCTCTTGATCCATCTCCTTTATATCATCGTCTTTCAAGTTATAAGAAGCCGTATTCATGATAGAGAAGCCCGTCTCATTGCTTCCGGTCCACACGGCTCCCTCCGGATCATCGCTATTTACCAGCCCCAGAAAACGATAGCCACCTTCGTCAAAATAACCGATATGGTTATACGGAGCGCCGGTATCCCGGTGTTTCCACATCAACGGACGCCCGTCGAGAGTAGCCTTTCCAGTGATTATAATGGAGGTACAAGCCTTGTCAACCACCGGAAAACAAAGACATAGAACGAATAAAAGAAGTAGTTTTTTCATATCATTTATTGATTTAATAAGATTTCTTATGAGGAGCGCCAAATTCCTTACAGCTGACCTCGTCTATATCTACCGTCCAAATCTTCACGTTACGGACCGCCGGATCGCTATAACGGAAAGTCTTATCGGAATATTGCTTCATGATAATATCCAAGGCTTCCACCTTCTTGTCGAAATCCTCTTCGTAAGCGACCTTTCCCCAAGCGATCACGCTCTTCGAACGCATACGGTAGCTACAAGCTACCTCCGGGTGCTGGAAAACCAAGGCATGGTCAATACTAAACGTAATACAGACTTTCGGATTACGTTCCAATATAGAGATGCTTCGTCCATCCTGCGCCGAGTGTAAATAAATCACGCCATCCTTATAACCGAAATTCATCGGTAATACATAAGGCGTTCCATCTGTATCCGCCATGCCCACAAAGCAAACATCGCTCTGACGGATAATCGATTCGATCTGTTCCTTGTCCGTGTGTATAAGTGTCTTCATATTCCTTTGTTTGATTCTTATCAAACACAAAATTATAAAAAAATCCTCTTATATTTGTAACGGCTTCTCTACTTTCACCGTCTAAACTAAAAAATCAAATTAGAATGACAAAAAACACAATCTTCTCCTTTTTACAGGCTTGCGAAGCCACCGTGATCAAGACCGCCAAAAAATCATGGAAAGGAGCAACTATAGGAGCATTGGCTACTTTTACCTTATACCTCGTAATTATCAGCCTATCTTATCTGAAAATCGGAATATCGCCTATATCGGATCTTAGTATCGCATTGATAACCGTGGGCATTCTATCAAGCCTGATCGCCTTACTAAGCACATGGGGCTTTAAGATCATAAGGTTATTCAATCCTTGGTTTGTCGGAATCTGTTTATCTACTTATATATTAGTCGGATTTCTTCCTTATCCGGATACTAGCCGGATGTTTATCGGATTCGAACTGCTTTGTGGTGCTCTAATAGGATACTCTGTTTACATCGGCATCAAGAAGAAAGTATCAATCACATTGATATTGATTGTATTAGGGCTAAACACATGCGTTGTTTATTTCTTGGCTAATGAAGGATCTGATCATACGACCCCGGTCTCGGAAAATTATTGGAACCAAAAAGCCCCTACATTCAACGCTCCTGATCCTACCATCGAAGGAACCTATACAGTAAAAACATTGACATATGGAAATGGGGATGATAAAAACAGGGATGAATACGCAAACTCATGCGATATAAAAACCTCCTCTGTAGATGCCACTCCCTTTTTCGACCAGACTTCCGGATTCGATAATTGGATAAGAGAATTTTTTTGGGGATTCGACGCCTCCAATTACCCGATCAACGGACAAGTATGGTATCCTGAGGGCCAAGGCCCTTTCCCGCTGGTTATATTCGTACACGGTAACCATCTTATACAAGAATATTCAGACCCCGGCTACGAATATATCGCCACTTTATTAGCAAGCAAAGGGTACATCGCCGCCTCGATAGACGAGAATTTCCTAAACAGCAATTGGAGTGGGGATTATAGCCATAATGAGATATTCACGAGAGCTTGGCTAATCCTAAAGCATCTGGAATGCTGGAGAGAATGGAACCAACAAGAAGACAACCCCTTTTACCAAACGGTTGATATGGATAATATAGCGCTTGTCGGACATTCCAGAGGAGGGCAAGCCGCTCCTCTAGCGACCGTGATCAACAAGCAAAAAAGATATTACAAGGATGCCTATCAGGATTTCAACTTCAATTTCTCCATCAAAGGAATCGTAGAGATCGCTCCAACCGCATTTTATAGCATGCACAAAGATAAGCCTTTGGAGCTGGAGAATATCGATTATCTACTTTTACAGGGAGGGTATGATCAAGATGTGTTTTCCATGGCAGGAAGCCGAAAATATAACAACCTTCACTTCACGGATACGAATTTCCATTTCAAGTCCGTATTATATATCTATGCGGCCAATCATGGACAATTCAACACCGTATGGGGGCGGAAAGATATGCCCTTCCCTTATTCGGCACTCCTCAATCTGACCCCTTTAATGGACGGTGAGGGTCAACGCAAGATCGCCCAAACCTATATATCCGCATTTCTCGACGCCTCATTAAAAGGCAAGAAAGAAAATCTATCGATCTTAAAAGATTACCGCCTAGCGAAAGCTATCATTCCCAAAGGATATTATTTCAACCAATACGAAGACTCCGGTTTTAAATATATAGCCGATTACGAAGAAGATCTGGATGTAACTACAGCTACATTGAAAGACTGTAGCATTCATGGGCAAAACTTAAAAACGTGGAAAGAAGAAGCCTTAATACTGAAAGACGATGAGAGCACATCCCAATTAACCTCCGCTGTTTATTTGGGATGGGAGAAAAAGGATACGAATTCCCTCCAACAGGCCGAATATACGCTTCAAATAGATTCAGCGGCCTTAGCCTCTTTGGATATCAACACGGTAAAGAATCTGTTCTTCTTTATCGGGAATAACTCGGATACAATCGATGCGGTAGATTTCACGCTTGAATTAACGTTTGGCGAGACAAGCGTAAAAAAAGATTTCTCTTCATTCTATGTGCTTCCTCCGTTATTAAAACCAGAGCTAACGAAATGTAGTACTTTACTCTCGCTGGGAAAAGAGAAGGTTTCTGAGAAAGTACTACAGTATGTAGAGATTCCGTTATCCTCCTTCAATCAAGGAGATAGCCTATCCATCGACCAACTGAAGGAAATCCGCTTTATCTTCAATAAAAAAGATAAAGGGGAAATCATTTTAGATAGAATCGGAATAAATTGATCCTTATTCGAAAAAAGTCCCTTATTTCTGCAACCCTTACAGATACTCGCTCGTCTATTAAGAAAAGAACCTAAAAAATTAAAGACGATGAAGACGAGAGTATCACTTTTTATATTCTGCATACAGATGATCGCAGTTTGCGGATTCGCCGCCGACCGACGTATCGATGGAAATGGAAATCCGGAAACCCGGGAGATAAAGATTAGCGATTACGACGAGATTACGTTCGTTGGCTCCGCTGATTTCGAGTATGAACAGTCGGATAAAGCGCCTTATCTATCCGTAACGATCGATGAGAACTTATTTGATTACCTCGTGACCGAAGTAGAAGGCGGTACGTTAAAGATCTATCCGAAATCTATCAAGAAAGGTTTTAATAATAACTCCTACGACTTGAGGCCGACCGTCTACAAGATAAAATCCAACTCCAAGGAACTAAAAGAGTTGAATACGGTAGGTTCCGGCAGTTTCATTATCAGCAAACCGACGAAAGTAAACCGGATGGAGATCAATATGGCCGGTAGTGGAAACGTTGAGTTGAGAGGCCCCGTAAAAGGTTACAAGCTTGAATGTAACATGGCCGGTAGCGGAAATATCATCGCCAAGGATATACAGCTGGACAACCTATCTTGCAGCCTCGCCAGCAGCGGGGAAATCGAGGTAATAGGAACCGTAGATCGTGCCTCATTCAATGTAGCGGGAAGTGGTGAGATTAAAGCCTTTGACTGCCAAGCACGTAAAGCAGAGTGTAATATCGCCAGCAGCGGCGAGATCAGCGTATATGCCACGCAAATCTTGGATGCTAATATCGTAGGTAGTGGCGAGATCCATTATAAAGGAGATCCGGAGATCAGTAAGTCTATCATGGGCTCCGGCTCGATCAACAAAGTCAAATAAACATTTAATACATACGAACGATGAAAACAAAATTAGTAGCGGTAATAGCCCTCATCTTTTGTGCCTTCATGGCAGAGGCTAGTAAAGTAGAAGGAAATGGGAATATAATTACGAAAGAGATATCGGTAGATAACTATAGCGAGATCGAACTGGGTGGAAATATCGAATATTCCGGCAATAATTTTTGGGGAAATAGAAGCAACAAGAAATTCCCGGTATTCAAATATACGCATGGACGAAGCGCTTCCTTGAAAATTACGATCGACGAGAATCTATTCCCACTCCTCTCGATCAAATCCAATAACGGACGGTTAGCTATCCGCATACAAGACGGGACCCGTATCAAACCGACCCAGTATGTAATCGAAGGAAGCTCGAAGACTCTGAAATACTTAAAGACTTCCGGCCCGATGGATTTTGAGGCGCAGAACGCTTTTTCCGAGGATCAACTGGAAATCAAGATTTCCGGCTCCAGCGACGTAAAGTTCCCACATAACGTGAAATTACGATTAGGTGAGTTCTCGGTATCCGGCTCCGGCGATCTGGTTTTTGAAGATTTGGACTGCAAGAATCTTACCAGCAAGGTTTCAGGCTCCGGAGACATCACCTTGAAAGGTAAGGCGGACGAGGCCCGCTATTCCGTATCGGGCAGTGGAGATATAAAAGCATACGACTTATCTGTCAATGATTTGAGTTGCTCGGTAAGCGGTAGCGGAGATGCCCGTGTTTATGCCAAAGATAACATGAACCTATCGGTTTCGGGCAGTGGAGACATCCGCTATAAAGGCCCAGCGAGCGTGCATAAATCAAAGTCCGGCTCTGGCTCCATCCAAGGTGCGAATTGATCGAACACACACATTATTTTAAAATACACACATTATCAAATTTAAAAAAGCTACTCGATGTGATATCCGGTAGCTTTTTCTTGCTATTTTTGTAACCAACTCTTTATTTATAGAGTCTAAATTAAAAAGTAGAATCACAAAAAACGATACTTATGAAAACAAAGGCTATCTTATTAATGGTATTTTTCCTAGGATGGGTCACTACCGGTTGGGCCGCAGATCATGTAAAAGGCGATGGTAAATTGACCTCGAAAAAGATTTCTGTCGCCGATTATAACGAGATTAAGGTGGATGGCGTAATTGATTTCAATTACGAGCAATCCGATGATCCTTCCACCGTGGAGGTTACCGTAGACCAGAATCTTCATCCCTATGTCAATATCGAGGTGAAGGATCGCGTCTTAACCATCGCTTTCAAAGGAGCGAAGGTAGATCATTTCACGAAGTTTATCGTAAAGACGAATTCTAAATGGCTTGCCGCCGCAAAAGTTTCCGGAAATGCCAACTTCATGGTAAACAGTCCGCTTACCGGAGACGAGACCGTTATTAAGGCGAACGCCAATAGCTTGGTGCAACTGAAAGAGACAGTTACGGTCGGTAAACTGGATTTGAATGTATCCGGTAGCGCAAATATGGTTGTCAATCATCTGGAAGCCGACAAGATCGAATGTGATATCGATGGCTCCGGCTCTATAACAATCAAGAAAGGTAACGCAAAAGAAGGAGACTACAGTATCGTCAGCAGTGGTGATATACACGCTTTTGGGTTAGCGGTTCCTCTGCTAAGTTGCAAAGTAACAGGCAATGGCTTAGCGGAAGTACATGCTACCGATAATTTAAAGGCCAACGTAATCGGTAAAGGAAATATCCGTTATAAAGGCCCGACAGCAGTTCAACAGAGAATAATCGGTAAAGGTACCGTAGAAGAAGTAAAAGAATGAAAACAAGAATTATATACCTATGTCTGCTGGTGATCTTTTCTACGACAGGCTGTATCCCTACACAAACCATAAAAGGAGACGGCAATATCACCACGGAAAACATCCCGGTTTCCGAGTATGACTGTCTTGAGTTAGAGGGAGGAGGCATGGTCGTGAATTACACGCAATCCGAAGCTCCTGAAGGTTTGGAAATAAAGACAGACCGGAATATCTTCGAGAAATATGAGTTTAATGTAGAGAACCATAAGCTTAAGATCCGTCCGAAAAAAGAATTCAGGAAACATACGAATTTCCGTCCGACCGAGTTCATGGTTACGGCCAACTCCCGCAATCTAAAGAAACTAGCGGCGGCAGGCAGTACCCATGTAAATATAAATTCCCCTCTACAAGCCGAGGAGTTCGAGGCAGGATTAGCCGGTAGCGGGATTATCCAATTCCACGACACGGCCTCTTTTACAAACCTAAAGATAGAGATCGCCGGTAGCGGAGATTTCGTTGGCCATAAAGTGTATTGTGAGGAATTAAACGGGGATATGGCCGGGTCTAACACGATCGTTCTAGGGGGAACCGTAGGCATAGCTGAATTCTCGATCGCCGGTAGCGGTACAGTACGTGCTTTCGATTGTAACATGGATGAGCTTGAGTGCAAGATTGCCGGTAGTGGAGACATAGAAGCCTCTGTCGTAAACAAAATCAAGGCAGAGATAGCCGGTAGCGGTTCCGTAAAATACAAAGGAGATCCCCAAGATATCCAAAAAAAGGTAATGGGCTCCGGTAAGATCGAGAAGGTGGAGTGATTCTTACAACCACCCCTCCTTTTTATACCATTCGATACTTTCTTCCAAGCCTTTACGTAAAGGATAGGCCGGGATAAAACCTAAATCATCTTGAAGAGGCGTGACATCGCAAATCCAGTTACGCTGCTTCAAGATGATGTATTTATCACTATTTAGCGTCATACTTTTCTTCAACAACTTACCGATCCATTCTGAACAGTGGCAAGCGATACGCACCAACCCCAGCGGTATACGGGCATGCAATACCCGCTTCTTTCCTAAGATATCTTGTATCATACGGGCAAAAGACTCATCCGTGTAGACATCTCCGTCGGCTACAAAATAATGCCGGTTCTTTATCTCCTCTTTCTCAAGGGAAAGGAAGGCCACGGTCGCTAAATCTTTTACATAGATAAACGTGATTCGCTGGGGAATAGCGCCTACGGCGAAATCGAGCCCCGACTTTACGCTTTGTATTTCCATGAAATAATCCTTCTCTCCCGGCCCGTATACTCCTGTAGGCCGCAAGATCACGTAAGGAAAATAGGTTTGTTTACGGATGTAGTTCTCCGCCTCTAGCTTACTTTGGCCATAAGCCGTGTCCGGCCGCTGCGGATCGTCCAAGCGTATCGGGCGGAAAGTCTTCTCGTCGCCTCGCCCATAGCTGCTTAGGCTGCTCATCAAGAGGAATTTCTTCGGTTTGCAACCGGCGGCGGCTAAAGCCTCGATAAATCGATGCGTATTCTCGGCGTTCACACGGAAAAAGTTTCGCTTATCCAATGTCTTCGTCAACCCGGCGTTATGGATCACATAATCCCATGCCCCATGCTCACGGGCAAAGTCTGAGAGTTGAGCCGTAAGCGCTTCCTGATCGCCATATTTCAAGTCGATGAAATGAATCCGCTTATCTTGCAGATGCGCTTTACTGCTACCCGCACGGATACCCGCCCACGTCTCATAGCCACGGCGAAGCGCCTCCTCTACCAAGAAACCGCCGATAAAACCACTCGCTCCGGTTATCAATATCTTTCTGTCCTTCATTTTTCTTTCATATAAAATGTATAATAATACCACAACAACCCGATCCAATTCAAGAACAGGATCGTCAGCATCCAAAGAATCTTTTGTTTCTTACTGATGAAAGGGTTTTGCGATACGGCCTTACATCCGAACAGGATTACGGCAATACCTACGATATAACCGATCTCCGGCAAGCTTATCCAGCAAATGATTTGTGGTATCATAAAAATAGAGTCATTCGTGAAAAAGAATTATTCGTGTTGGTGTTTCCTCAAGACTCGGTGCGGCAAGTCACCATGCCCCACCAACTCGATCGGACAAGCGTATTTCTCGCCCAACCATTCCTCGGAGACATTCGCTCCCGGGTGATAATGCAAAGTCTCGTTTACACAAGCGATATTTTTCACCATCGTCAAAACCGTACCGATATCATGGGAAACCAAGATGATAGCGCTCTCTTTATTGATCTCTTCCAAGAGCTGATAAAAACGAGACTCGAATCGTTTATCCACATACGAATTAGGCTCATCCAAGATCAATACCTGCGGACGGGAGACAATAGAACGCCCCAATAAGACCCGCTGCAACTGGCCGCCGGAAAGCTCACCGATGGCCCTGCCCGCCAACTCCTCCAATCCCATCTGTACGATCACCTCGTCTACACGCTCTCTCTGGGATCTATTGAATGGACGGAACAAAGGTTTCTCCGCGGATAAACCGGAAGAGATCACTTCCCGTACCGAGATCGGAAACTTCTTATCGATCTGGCTCATTTGGGGTAGATAACCGATCTTCAAGGAAGGAACCTCTACATTTTCATCGTAAAAACGAATCGTTCCGGAAATAGGAGGCAATAGACCTAGTATCACCTTTAAAAGCGTCGTTTTCCCGCCGCCATTCGGTCCGATAATTCCCAAGAAATCATTTTTCCACACATCCAGCGTTACGTTACGTAAGGCGATCTTATTACCGTATCCGGCGGTAACCTCTCTCAACTCAATCAGCTTGTCCATCGACTAACGATTTTGCGATATGAATCATTTCCTTACCCCAATCGTAATCCAGCGGATTGATCGGGATCAGACGGCAACCTGTTTCTTTCGCGATCAACTCGGCGTTCTTCTGGTCAAACTCCCGTTGGATAAACACGACTTTCGCATTATGTTCCCGTGCGGTCTCGACCAGTTCCTTTAATTGTGCGGGAGACGGTTCTTTTCCGTCCATCTCGATGCAAAGCTGGGTCAAGCCATATTCGTTGGCCAAATAGGTCAGGGCCGGATGGTAAATAATAAATGTCTTATTGTCAAGAGAATGTAACAAACTGGAAACGGTCTTTTCCGTTTCTCCGATTTCTTTCGTCAGTTGTTCATAATTCGCTTGGTAATATTCCTTATTCTCCGGGTCCAAAGACACAAAGGCATCCAAAGTGTTCTTGGCGATCACCTTCGCTCCAGAGATAGAGCTCCACGTATGCGGATCGACGCCTCCGGGATGATGATGGTGGTGGTGATCATGTTCCTCTTCTTCCTCGGGGCTTTTAAGTAAATCAATTCCTTCGGACAGGTCAAAAACCTTGAGTCCCGGATTATTATTCCGGATATTATCCATCCAAGCCTGTTCGAACCCGATCGATCCGATCCTTAAATAACCTTGGCTTTTACCCACCTGCACCATTTGCTGGGGCGTAGGATCATACGTCTCCGGACTTTGCCCCGCCGGAACCACACAATTAATCTTAAATTTATCTCCGGCTATCTTCTCCGCAAAATACCGTTGCGGCTCAATCGTCACGCTGACGATCCTCTCATCTGTCCGCTTATCGCCGCAGGCCATAAGTATCAAGACGAAAAGAGCCGATATCAATACCTTAAATTCTTTCATACCACATATATATTTTCGCAAAGGTAACGAATATCGGGTAATAAGGCAGCAAGGAGACGATTCAAAGTTATCAGGAACTAGCTTGACAACTTCCCCGGACAAGGCATTTGCGTAAACTATGTTTTACGAACATATAGCCATCGGTAAATGAATAGGAACAGTTAAACCGGTCCAGAAAAGCCGGGATTTGGACGACATCAGTTTCTTTATGATACGTACAGATCGCGAAATCCAAGTGATCCGCTTTCGCGAATAATTCCATACAGCCCTGTAAAGCCATACATTCCGCACCTTCTATATCCATTTTTAAGAAGATATCTTTTCGAGACTTGTCTTTCAAGAAATTATCCAAAGCAGCATTAACGTCATCGTCATGATCGCTGATATATTTCTTTACGATCATCGTTTTCTCTTTCCACGGCTCAAAAGTAGCCTGAAGCGCCTCGATCCATTTATCCTCATATTCAAAAAGATAAACAAAACGGGTAACCTCGATGGTATCCAGAGCGGTAAATCCCTCAGCGGAACCAATATCCAAGAGTGTCTTTCCCCTAAACTCCTCCACGGAATCCGCATAATGATGGGGATGCCTCACGTCTTGCTCGATCAACAAAGCCCGATAGCATTTCTCGATCTTAGATGTGCTATACTCTCTCGGAAAATATAATCGTTTACTTCCCCGGTGCATCACATAAGGCAATTCTTTCTCCTTATCCCACTGAACGGCAATCGACATCTCCAGATATTCCGCAGCGAAATCATAAGGATAACGTGTATATCCTCTTTTTCGAAAATAATCATAATACGCTAATTTAGGAGAAGAGGGCTCAAACACCTTGGTATAGTAAAAAGGTAACGTCCCATATAATATGCTTTTCAACTTCATCATCGAACCGGTAAACATTTCATCTAGTTTTTAATAGGGCGTAATATACGAGAAATATCTTAATATACATAACAAATCCCCGTATTACAACCGATAAGTAATAATACGGGGATTTATAGGGAAAAAATAGGCTACTCTATTTTTACTCGGCCAGCCATTTATTCATCTGTGTAAGGATCCGCTCCTTCATATCCTCCGGCATATTGCCGATACGGGCACGATGGCTACCTCGGGGCTGGATATAGATTTGCTCGTTCTTCTTGCCTTTGAAAGCGGGAACCATGGCTGCGCTCCACGGGTCGATCTCGCCATAGATGAAGATCATTTTCGGATCGTTGTCTTTCAAGAAGTTATAGATCTTGTGGTACAGAGCCGGACGGAAGTCTACTTTACCGACCAGTTCCTCGGGAAGCATGATACGGTTCAAGTATCCGTGGGCGCTATCGATCGTAAGGTATTTCTTGAAAGGTTTTACGTCATAGCCATAATAACCGAGCTCACGGGCGGCTTGTACGAAGAAAGAGATATTCGGCTGGTTCTCGGCGAAGTAATCAGGACCGCTGATTTCCATCAAATGATCGAAGAGCGCCTGATCGTCGGCAGACTTGGAAGGGATCGTACTTATCGAAGTTCCCCACTGCCAAAGAGCGAATGAATATTCCAGTACGCAATAATCCAATACCTCGGGCATCGGGATACGGAATGTCAAGTTCTTATTCTTACAATAGCTCTCCAATAAAGGGAGCATATCGGACTTACGTTTCAAGACTTCCAATTGAAAATCCTGTATCTTCTTGCGTTCCGCTTTCGTACCTACCTTACGTAAGAAAGGTTCGTGGCGGCCATCCTCTACGCCTTTACATAACGGACCGACATAAGGAACGGAGAAATCCACGTCGTCCGGGAAAAAGGCACGGTAAAGCATTGTAGTCTGTCCCCCCTTACTGATACCGGTACTGATCCATTTTTCCGGATAGATCTGCTTGAATGTATTGCGGACGTTATGTAAATCGTACGCAGAGTTCTCGGCGGTCAGATAATCCCAGTTTTTAGGTTCCGGCGTCGACTCCAAGAAATAACGGTACTCCACAAACACTAAGTTCGCGTTCAATAGTTTAGATAGTTCTTCCTGATATTTCGGATTGAGCGCATAAGCCGCTCCATATCCTTCGGTCACCATAATGGTAGGACGATCATAACCTACATGGCCTACGATAACCCGTTGCGTAAATGTTCCGGCGGCGGGGTCTTTTGGATCGACCTGCTGAGTAATACGTACTACATATTTCTCCGGATAATAATCGGATTGAAGTTTTTCAATGCCACTAATTCCTTTTAGGGAGGCAAGCTTCTCTTGTAAATCTCCGGGAGCGGCCATTACCGTCATCACCGACAGGAAGAAAAGAAGCAAGAAGTTAAATGTTCTTCTCATGGTAATTTAGTCTTTTAGATATTGTATTGTTCGTAATAATCCCTCATATTTGGCGCGTTTCACCGCCGAATGTGCAAAGATACGATTATAATCCTCACGGCTCAATGCCTTGAGGTCGTCTTTTTTAAGGGAGAGCAAAGAAGGGGTGGGATGAAAGGCTGCTACTGCCGTAGGCATAGCGAAGCGGTTCCAAGGACAAACGGCTTGGCAGGTGTCGCATCCATAGATACGGTTACCTAAAAGGACGGCTTGCTCAACAGGGATTTCTCCACGATGCTCGATCGTAAGATAAGAGATACATTTACGGGCATTCAAACGTTTCGGCCCTTCCAAGGCTCCGGTAGGACAAGCGTTCAAACAGCGGATGCAGGAACCGCAGTGATTCTTTTTGGGGGAATCATAGGTATCGACTACCAAAGTTGTCACGATCTCCCCAAGGAAAAAGAAAGAGCCTTTGCCCGGGATGATTAGATTCGTATTCTTTCCGATCCATCCTAAACCGGCTTTCCAAGCCCAATAACGTTCTAACAGAGGGGCGGAGTCCGTGAATACACGGGCCTCATTGTTGGAGGGATGATGCTCGGTTATCGCTTTCCATAATTGGCGAAGTTTATCCTTTACGACCCCGTGATAATCTTCTCCATACGCATAATACGAGATATAAGGTTCCGCCGGATTCCGGAGAACTTTCGGATAATAATTCAAGGCTACTGAGATAACTGATTTGGCACCTTCCACCAAGCCATCCGGATTGAGACGAATTTCCCGATGATTCTCCATGTATTTCATTCCAGCATGGTAGCCTTCCGCGATCCATTGGTCAAAATAAGCCTCCTCGCTCCCGGCCTTCGCTACTTCAGCGATACCGCAAGCGGAAAAGCCTAATTCCATAGCTTTATCTTTTATAAACTGGGAGATACCCATTATTCAAAAACTTTAAACTCGTAGCCTTCTTTTAAGAGCCATTCGACAGCCCGGGGCATTGCCTCACGCATATTGCGCTCGGCTTTCAAGGAATCGTGGAAGACGATAACAGAACCATTACGGGTATAGTTCTTTACCACGTTGAAGACACCGTTCGGAGTCATATGAGGGCTATAGTCACGGGTGACCACGTCCCACATCACGATATGATAATGACGGCGAAGCCATACTACCTGCGGAAAACGCATATGCCCATGAGGAGGCCGAAATAAATTGCTGGGAATATATTCGGCTGCCTTCTCCACATTCGCCAAATAATTCTTCGTCCAGAACTTGATACCTTGGATATGGTTGAACGTATGGTTACCGACACGGTGCCCACGATCTATCACCATCTGGAAGACCTCGGGATGCTTACGTACATTATCCCCTACCATAAAAAAGGTAGCCTTGATCCCATACGTATCCAATATATCTAAAACCCAAGGGGTAACCTCGGGAATCGGGCCGTCGTCGAAGGTGAGATACACACACTTCTTCTCTGCCGGTATTCGCCAAGTTACCCCCGGGAACAGTGCCCTGTAAAACCAAGGCGGTTGTTCTATAAACATACTTTGTTAGTCTTTTGCCACTGATCCGTACGCCATACGGTAATTATCAAATTCCTCTTGATAAGGCTTAGCGAACTCCGGATTGTATTGTTTGCTTACACGCAATACCTCTTGGAGAACCGCCAAGTTATGACCTAAATCACTCTCGACAGATGATAATTGCCCCGGACGCAAACGGAAATACCAGTTTATACTGCGCAACGCATTGTCCGCTATACCTTTATAAACCATCTCCGCCTTCTCCTTCTGGCCCAACTCGTAATACAGCTCACCTAAAGAAAGAGCGCTATAATCCAACGGAACATTCTCGGGAGGCAATACTTCCATCGCCTTATCCAATACGTTCAGTGCTTTCTCATTCTTGCCCTCAGCGACCAAAGCGGCAGCCAACTTACTGAACAACGCGATACGATAGCTCTTGCACATCCGCATTACAATCTCATCCAAGTACACACCCGGCGTATTGACACCACCCCATTTGAACTTATTCATCACGTTGTCATACATCTTCTCCGTATTGATCGAACGAACAGTTCCCTGTGTCTCCATCGGAACGATCTGATAAGCCATACCGGTCTGCTGGAAGTACGGATCCAATTTCACGAACTGATCCGGGCTTACGGTAATCGCGTAATAGATCGGACGGTTCCAGTCATTCGTCTGCAACATATCCAAGATAATCAACTCTTGCTTACCCAAGACATCCTTGCCTTTCAAGTCAATCTTCATCTCTTTCTGCAAATACGGCAAGTTAGCGGTATCGATCACGCCGGCAGCCATAACCGCAGCGGAATCTACCCCCATCGTCAATGTCTGCGCAGGAATATAATCTAATTCTTGATTGATACCCGGGATCTTCTTAAACTTCGGATCGTTGCTACGAACGAAATCAAGAGCGGTCTTCAGATCGATCGACTTATCCGTCATCGGGAATACATAAGCGGCATCACGAGTACCTTGCACATAATCCTCCGGTTGCCAAGAGATTGGAAGCGGATCGGACTCGTACGCTTGCTTCTTCATTTGGTTGATATACCAGTCGGTTTGCAAATAGCTCGTATTACATACACGTACATCCGTACGGATACCTTCCACCTCCTGTGCGTACCACAACGGGAACGTGTCATTATCACCATTCGTAAATATGACAGCGTTCGGCTCGCAAGATTCCAAATAGTTCGCACCAAAATCACGGCAAACATAACGGTTCGAGCGATCATGGTCGTCCCAGTTCTGCGCACCCATCTGGATAGGAACCAACAAGCACAGTACCGTAGCGACAGAACCCGCTATCACCGGAGATAACTTGCCATACTTCTGCAATCCTTTCGCCAAGGCCGCCACACCGAAACCGATCCATATACAGAACGCATAGAATGATCCGGCATACGCATAGTCTCGCTCACGAGGTTGATACGGCGTCTGGTTCAAGTAAAGCACGATCGCGATACCCGTCATAAAGAACAAGAAGAACGTGATCCAGAATCCCTGAATGCCCTTCTTTCCGGCATAAGCTTGGAATAGAAGCCCCAAGATACCCAATAGAAGCGGTAACATATAATATACGTTATGCCCCTTATTGTTGATAATATCGAACGGCATATCCTCTTGCGGGCCCACTAAAGCCTCATCAATAAACGGAATACCGGTTATCCAGTTACCATTCGAGACCTCACCGTTACCTTGTATATCGTTCTGCCGTCCGGAGAAGTTCCACATGAAATAACGCCAGTACATGAAATTCAGCTGATAAGCGAAGAAATAACGCAAATTCTCGGCAAATGTAGGTTTCATCACCGTCACCATCTCACCGCAACGGTTGAACTTCACCGGTGTACCTTTCACTTGTGCCCACTCCTTATAAGCAGCCACATGACGTCCGTCGCTACTATACATACGGGGGAAAAGCATACTCAACTCATCCACGTATTCGTATTCCGTATCGTAACGAGAGATATAATAATGATCCTTCTCGTTTTTATCTTTCTTAATGACACGGCTCCAAGTCGGCTCACCCTCTTTCGATACAGGTACGCAAGTACCGCCTTGGTTCTCACGCTTCACCTCAGAGACATAGGTCTGACCGTAGATCAACGGAGTCTTACCGTATTGCTCGCGAGCCAAATAAGTACGCAAGGTAAAGATATCTTGCGGAGCGTTTTGGTTCATAGGCGTATCGGCTGTCGCACGGATCAATGTCAAGGCATAGGATGAATAACCCACTACGATTACCATCAAGCAGACCAAGATCGTATTCAGCATCTTGATATTTACCTTCTTGCTCATGAACAAATAAGCCGTCAAGGCCGCCGTGAGGATCACGGCGATCACGTAACCGCTACCGATAAACGGAATACCCAACAATACGATCGAGAGGATAAAGGATATCTTCATCCGCACCGGATGGATCTCGTCTTGCATCGTCTCCCAGATCGCCCAGATCAAGGAAGCCGCCAAGATAATCACGAACGCATATACACCCGAGTTATACGGCATACCGAACGTATTGACAAACAACAGCTCGAAATAACCGCAAACCTCAACCAAGCCTTGTACGACACCATACATCATCAAGCCCACGATAGCGAACGACACCAATAAAGCGATCAGCGTACCCTTCATCGTAGGATTCGGGAATTTCTTATAATAATATACCAACACGATAGCCGGGATACACAATAAGTTCAGCAAATGGACACCGATACTCAGACCCATCAAATAAGCGATCAGCACGATCCAACGATCGGCATGCGGACGATCGGCGGCTTCTTCCCATTTCAAGATCAACCAGAATACCAAGGCGGTAAACAAGGAAGAATAAGCATATACCTCGCCCTCCACGGCGCTAAACCAGAATGTATCGCTAAACGTATAAGCCAAAGAACCTACCAAACCACAACCCATGATCGTAATCATCTGTCCCAGACACATCATCTTATCGTCTTCCACGATAATCTTACGAGCTAAATGAGTAATACTCCAGAAAAGGAATAAGATCGTCAGGCCGCTAAAAAGGGCGGACATCGTATTGACCATTACCGCCACCTTGGAAGGGTCCGAGGCGAACTGCGTAAATAAATTGGCTGTTAACATGAAGAAAGGAGCTCCGGGCGGATGGCCTACTTCCAATTTGTATGCCGAAGAGATAAACTCACCACAATCCCAGAAACTGGCGGTGGGTTCCATTGTCATCAGATAAACGGTAGAAGCGATCAAAAAAACGACCCACCCCAACACGTTGTTGATTAGTTTGTACTTTCCCATACTTTGTATAAGTGTGATAATTAATTGTTTCTACTTGCATACCCACACGGGCAGTCGGCCGCAAAGGTAATCATTTACGTTTAATACCTAACGTTCCATTCCCCTATAAATTATATAGAATAGATTAGAATTATATTAAACAAACCTTATCACTCAAGTGTTAATAGAATAGTTGAGTATTAAAATTATAGGGAGATGAAAGAAAATTATGAACTAATTGATAATGAAGAACGCCACCAATATGAATTTCATATAGAGCGATACGTTCCCAGAATAGAGTATATAAAAAATAAGGATGGGGTAATTTATCTCACCCACACTGAGGTTCCCATGGAGCTTGGAGGTAAAGGAATTGGTAGCCAATTGGTGGAGAAAGTGCTCTTGGATATCGAAAAGAAAGACTTACGTCTCGTTCCGTTATGTCCGTTCGTAGCTGGATATATCCAGAAGCATCCGGATTGGAAACGCATCGTAATGAGAGGTATACATGTTTAATATTTATAACAAAATTATATGGGAAAGAAGATCGAATATACGAATGGTGAACTCACCATTATCTGGCAACCGGAGTTATGTCAACATGCCGGTATCTGTGTAAAGACTCTTCCCGATGTCTATAAGCCGAAGGAGAGGCCCTGGATACAGATAGAGAACGCAACAACCGCGGAATTAATTGCCCAAATCAAGCAATGTCCGTCTGGCGCGTTGACATACCGAATGAATAAAGAGGTGAAATGAGGCACCCCCCGCTTGTTTCATCTTGATAGAAAGGAGTATTCCGCATCGGATACTCCTTTTTTCGCCATAAGGGCCTCTTTCTATGATTTTTTGCTAGTTTTGTGATCTAGATTCACTATCAATGAAACAAATATGATAAAAAGACATTCTATCTTAACGGCAATCCTGCTTTGTTTCGTCGCTTTCACACAAGTGATGGCACAAGAGATGCAGGAACCCGAACCACTTCCGATCGACCCAAAGGTTCGATACGGGAAATTGAGTAACGGATTGACCTACTACATCCGTCACAACGATCAGCCCAAAGACCGGGCAGACTTTTACATCGCCCAAAACGTAGGCTCCATCTTAGAGGAAGAGAATCAACGAGGTTTGGCTCACTTCTTGGAACATATGGCTTTCGACGGCAGTAGGAACTTCCCGAATAACGGGATGGACGAATATATCGAGAGTGTAGGTATGCGCAGCGGGGAAAACTTCAACGCCTATACCTCCTTTGATGAGACCGTCTACATGATTACCAACGCCCCTGTCAACAAAAGCGGCGTGGTTGATTCTTGCTTATTGATCCTTCACGATTGGTCCGGGTTCCTAGCCTTGACCGACTCGGCTATCCAGAAAGAACGTGGGGTCATCCGTGAGGAATGGCGTACCCGACAGGATGCCCAGACTCGTCTATGGGAGCAGCAACTACCCAAGATGTACCCGGGAAGCCGTTACGCGAACCGGATGCCGATCGGTTCGATCGACGTGATCGAGAACTTCAAGCCGGACGAGTTGCGGGCTTACTACAAAAAATGGTATCGTCCGGACTTGCAAGCGATTATCATCGTGGGAGACGTAAATGTAGATCAAGTGGAGGCAACGATCAAAAAGATGTTCGCCGATGTCCCTGCCCCGGTCAACCCGGCAAAACGGGAACAAGTATCGGTTCCCGACAATGATCTACCTCTGATCTCGATCGCCAAAGACAAGGAGGCATCCAATACGATCCTTTATATCTTCTATAAACACGATAAATTGCCCAACGACTTGAATCGTACGATTGCCGGATTGGTAAAGGACTATATCCAGCAAATATGCGCGTCGATCATGGACGAGCGTTTCGATGACATCTTGCATCAAGCGAATCCTCCGTTTATCTATGCGGAAGCCTACGACGATGATAATTTCATGATCGCGAAAAGCAAGGGAGCATGGATCGTAGCCGCTCTTGCCAAGGAAGGCGAGATCGATTCCACACTGACCACGCTTGTCAAAGAGACTCAACGGGTAAAACAATATGGCTTTACGCCATCCGAGTATGAACGGGCACGCATCAACGTGTTGAAACAATACGAGTCCGCTTACAACGAGCGGAATAACCAAAAGAACGACGCTTATGTCCGTGAATACGTGAACCATTTCACCAACGGCGGTTATATCCCGGGCATTGAGATGGAATACACGCTATTGAACCAGATCGCCCAGAATATCCCGGTAGAGCAAGTCAACCAATATATCCAAGATATGATCGGAGAGGATAATATCGTGATCGGGTTAACCGGACCGGATAAAGAAGGTATAAAATACCCGACCGAGGAGAACCTGCTCCGTACGTTCCTCAAAGCACGACAGATGCCGGTAGAGCCTTATAAGGAAACTGTCTCCAACGAGCCTTTAGTCCCGACCTTGCCGACCCCGGGCCAGATCACGGAGACAAAGACCGGCCAGCACTTCGGAGCGACAGTATTTACCTTAAGCAATGGTATCAAGGTGGTATTGAAGCCTACCGAATTCAAGAAGGACGAGATCATCATGACCGCTACCAGCCCGGGAGGAAGCACTTTATTCGGCACGAAGGATATTGATAACTTAAAAGTTTTCAATGACGTGATCGAGATCGGTGGATTGGGTAATTTCTCCGCCACGGATCTAAGTAAGCGTCTGGCCGGAAAGAAGGTATCTTGCGCCCTATCGCTCAGTCAAGATAGTGAGAACGTGAACGGAATGGCCGCTCCTTCCGATTTGCGAACCTTATTCGAGTTAATTTACCTTAGCTTCACGGCTCCCCGCATGGACGAGGAGGCCTACGCATCTTTCGAGACACGGACAAAAGCGCAATTGCAGAATATGGAGTTAAATCCGATGGTCGCTTTCAGCGACTCTTTGTCTAAAGCGGTTTACGGAGATAATCCTCGTGCGTCACGTCTTCGTCCACAAGATTTCGAACATATCAGTTATCCTCGTATCATGGAGATGCGCAAGGAACGCTTCTCGGATGCTTCCGGTTTCGTATTCACGTTTGTAGGTAATATCCAGATTGATAGTATCCGTCCGTATATAGAGCAGTATTTAGCGACATTGCCATCTCAAGGAAAAATTGAGAAGGGAAATCCGGCGGAGGTTCCATCGATGCGTAAGGGAGACTATATGAATCGATTCAACCGCTCCATGGAAATCCCGAAAGTAACGGTAGCCAACCTCTATACCGGACAGATGGAGTACAATCTGGAGAATATCATCACCGCTACCGCATTGAAACAAGTTATGGACTTGGTATATTACGAGAAGGTACGCGAGAAAGAAGGAGGAACGTATGGCGTCGGTGTATCCGCTAGAATCTCACCTTTCCCGGAAGGAAGAACGACATTACAGATATTCTTCGATACAGACCCGGCTAAGTGGGAGCAGATGAACACAATTGTCCGCAATGAGTTGAAACGGCTTTCCGAGGTAGGCCCTCGTCAAGAAGATTTCAAGAAAACACAGGATAACCTGCTGAAACGTCATGCGGAAGTCTTGCAGGAGAACAGCTATTGGTTGAACGTATTGGATGATTATTATTATAAAGGATTTGATACCGATACGGATTATGAGTTGATTGTTAAGGCGTTGACTCCCGAGAAGATAAAGGCATTCGCCCAAAAGCTTTTGGGACAGGGTAACCGGGTAGAAGTTATCATGCAACCCTAGTTACTATTTTGAGAGGATGAGACGGGGCGTGCCCCGTCTCTACTTTGATTTCTTTAGTTTAAAATGATCGAATCCTTCCCCATAAACCCCGATTACGGCGCTTTGGGATACAAAGGCGGTCGGATCAATATCATTAATGATACGGAAAATCGTAGTGGATTGCCGTTTTTTAGCGAGCACGAACATCATCTTCTGTTCTTGCCCCGTATATAACCCGGTAGCATCGATCACCGTAACCCCTCGGTGCAACGCATTAATCTCCTTACCAATCTCTTGATACTTCTTCGAGATGATAAAGAATTGCACGGACTGGCGGGCACTGTTCACGATCTGATCCAGCACGAAACTACAAACATATAACGTTACGAAACCATATACCACTTTCTCCCAATCCTTTAGCACGAAATAACTGGAGGTGATAATAATCATATCGCAGATCATCATGACCCGCCCCAGCGTTATATCCCGGTATTTATTGATGATAGCGGCAATAATATCCGTTCCACCCGTACTACCGTTCGAGGAGAAAGCGATACCGATACCACTTCCACAGAAGGAGGCTCCCAGCACACATGCCATAAACGGTTGATCTTGTAATAAATGCATCCCGGCTGTCAGCTCCTGGATAAGGGACAAGAAAAAAGTAAGCGTAAACACGGCGAAGATCGTCTTGATACTGAACTTAAAACCTAATATTTTCAAGGCAAGCATCAGCAAGACGGCATTAATGAGGAAGTAAGTGTACTGAACGGGAAATCCCGTAGCCCAGAAAACAATGGAAGCGATACCCGGCACTCCACCTGTCGTAATGTCATTCGGCAAAAGGAAAACGGTCCATCCGATGCCGTAAAGGATCATCCCCAACGCAATCATCAAGTAATCCTTCATCTCTCTGAACATTACTTGTCTGGAAGTCACTAATAAAGTAGGTTTCATCTTATTTGTATATTTTTGCGGGCGCAAAGGTAGTGAAAGTTATCGGACGTAGGTTATTTCCTTTTCCATATTCCCCATAAATATTCTCCCTAGTATCATCCCTTCAATAATATCTCTTTGGCAGCGAAATAAACGATAAAAAACCTTTTTGATCAACATAAGGCAAATATCATGACAAGTACTTCTGGCGAAAGTAGCGAAATAGCGGGAAGGAGAAGGCTATAAACGGCGTTTTTTGTTAAAAAGGACCACTTTTCACGCATGAATAGCCACGAAAGCCTATGCAATAGGCCGCATTAGGCGACGCGTATACTCACGTTAGGCATCATGAGTAGTCAAGAATAGCCTCGCAAGTACTCGTGAATAGGCATTCGTACCCTATTATAACCCTATCATTACCCTATTATTTCCCTTTTTTGGCCTCCAGATATGAGTTATGATGAATAAATTCCGCTAGAATAAAAGGCCGTTTTCAAGCATCTATCTACCAACCAAGCAATTGCTGATTTTTCCTTGCGTATTTAGGGACAAGCCGTACTCTTGTACGGAAAAAACGATTCTCCGGGACTTTAGTCTACAAAGTGTCAGATTGATATATGAGCTTGTTTCGAGATGATATAGAGAACGTATTCGCTTCGCTGAATGGTTACGACACCGGATAAAGTGTCCTAAACATTCTTAATGTACCCTTATTTGGATTGGGATATTCGCAAGCCGAGAAACAACACTTATCATAAAAACCTACAGCATTGTATTCTTGTGTATTCAAGGCCTCTACTGTAATAAATTGGCAACCCGCCAAATCCTGCTTTTGTGCTTTTTGGACAATAGCCTCCACAATGATCTTCCCTAAACCAGACTTATGGTAATTCTTGTCTACCGCTAAATAAGCAATTTCCAATGCGGGATAACGGGGTTTAGTCAAAAATATATCTTTGTAATTATCAGTAAATTCTGGAATATTTGTATTAGAGACTCCTGTTATAATTTCATTTCGATCATCAATATCTAAATCCAAGGAATCAAAACTCAAAGCAAACAATGCTAAGACTGTCGATTCTTTTAAACTCTCCTTAACGATATAAGCACTACAATAATGATTTGCGATACTAAGATCAAAACCATCTTGGATAAAACAATCCATAGGAATAACACCACAACAAAAGTCATGTAAACAAGATGTATCTGTTAAGCGCTCAAAAATATATTCCATGATCAAATATTATTTCCATAGAATGGAAACCTCTTTGGTAATCCGACGGTTTCTTTGGATCTCCTTTTTATCTCGTTCGTCCAAATCTCCAGTCTGAATACGAAGAGCTTTCTCTTTGATCTCTTTGGCGAATTTACCAGAGACAAGCGTCCTCTTTGAATTCATTCCTAACATAAAAAACTCCTATACTTTAGATGTATGGAACAAAGGTATAAATTTTTCAAATCTGTTCCTAATTAACGAGTAAGAAATTTCCTAGAATGGTATGAGACGTAACATAACGCTACGTCTCTACAAAATATTTCACTCTGTACCTAAAATACTCACATTATCGATCTCCTCTCCTCTTTCATTTCGCAGACATTGAATTTCCTTGATCTGGCGGTCGAAAAACATGAGCAAGTCATTGATGAGCCGTCCGTTCTGGGATAAAAGCAAAACCCCATCCATCAATTGCGTTGACAGGTAGCGAACTTTCATATTACTTACATGTTGATCGGGACGCTGCAGATAAACGGCCATACATCTGTACAAAATTGGTGCTATTTGTATCCACGGCAGTTTTAGACCTACCAACAGATTTTTCACGCTTTGCAACTGATGGTTCAGATAATCGAAATCATCCGCATCTCTCTCAAAACAGAAAGCTTCTTTCAAGCGTCGTGCCTCTTCCTTAAAAAATACATCACTCAACATTTCCATGTTCGAAACCGGAGCGTCTTGCTCTGAACCGACAGGTTCAGTTACGGAATAGATCTTTTCCTCTTCCATAATATATTAGTTGTAAGCAGGCGGAAAAAAGAACGGTCCCGCCTGACCCGTTGCTAAACACTTTACCAGAAAGCTGGAGGCACATTAATGCACTCCACGGGGGTACGGAACCGTCATATCGGATCGGTTACAGGCAAAAAAATGCCTGCAACCGAATAGAAGCAGGTATTCTACTCTGCTTTCTGGTTTTAAAATGTTTAGCATTGCAAATATACTTCTTTTTCCGGATATCCAACCTATAGAGGATAAATAATGTCTAGTAAGTAAAAAATCCGGAGATGATACCTCTGTTTTTACAAGCTATGCTGGAACATCCAAGCCAGATAATCCGGTTCGGCGAAAGCGTTATCCCAACTGTTATGGTCTACACCGGGAAATTCCTTATAACGGACATCAGCTCCTGCTTTCTTCAATGCTTCATTAGCGTCACGGGAGAATTGTACATCGACTACGCTATCGGAGCCGCCATGATAAATACTGAAAGCCGTCTTGCCCTTAAAGTTTGCCAAACGTTGCAAATTTGCTCCACCACAGATCGGGGTGGCAGCGGCAAACAGGTTCGGGTAACGCATCACGATATCGAACGTGCCCATACCTCCCATTGATAGGCCGGTTACGTAAATGCGTTTCGTATCGACCTTACCTTCCGCTATATAACTATCCAATAATTCCTTGACGGCGGCCATCGATTGTGTGGCCGGAGCATTCAACGGATAGAAACGCTTTCCTTCTTTTCCGGCGTTCAATCCCTTATATTCAGACCAAGTCTTCTCAGCCGGGCATTGAGGCGCTATGATGATAGCCGGATATTTGGTTTGATTCTCGAAAGAAGCGAACATATCACCACCATGTACTAATTGGGCCTCATTATCCGACCCTCGTTCGCCCGCTCCGTGCAGGAACAGGATTACCGGGTATTTCTGCGCCGGATTATAATCTCGGGGATACAGAACCCGATAATTCAATTGATAACCATCACGAGCCGTAAACTGCTTTTTCAAAAAACTAGCCTTATCACCAGCATATCCAGCAATGGAGAGAAGAAGGCAAAGAGACAGAAAAAAAATACTTCTAAGTGTTTTCATAATCATATATTCAAATGTAAATACTATCTACCTAGATCGATAACTTCCGCAAATATAATTAAATAGTCTGTTAAGGCGTTGTATAATATCAAGATTAAACCAACTATTAGGACGTGAGCGGATTCGTTGGGATGCTTTAGATGTAGATTTGAGCTTGTCTATCATAGCAAATCCAGATAAATACCCGTTAGTAAGTAAATAATCGAATATTGTATGTATTTTGTAGAGACAGATTGTCCTATCTCTACAAAATACATTTGAAAATGATACCGAAAGATTATTGGGCTTCCTGTATTTTTGTCGCTTCTGATACACCGTTCTCGTTGAATGCCTCGATGGTGAAATAATAAGGCTGGTCGGTGGACAGACTCTTTAATAGTAATTCATTCTTTCCGTATAGGAGCCATGAATTGTATAGTTTATCGGGAGCGATACCCCAACGGATGTTGTAGCCTTGGCTGTTCTTGACAGCGTCCCAGGTAATCATCGCGTCACGGCGATCCGCTTGGCGAACGACCTTGAAGTTCTTCACCGTCGCAGGCTTCTTGCCCTCACCGATACCGAACACACGCAAGTCCGAGATCGCCAGATGAGGCGTCGGGACCTCTATATTCTTATAACGGACATAACGGACACGAGCCGGATTATCCACTTGTACGTAATCGTTCGGGACATCCTTATAATTATTCCGGCGATCCACCAACGTTACCCAATCCTGCCCGTCCAAAGAGCCTTCCACCGCATAACGGTGGCGTAAACCGGGAATACGTCCATACATATTCGATTGATGATCGTGATAATTCACTTGCACGGCATATACCATAGCGGGAGCCTCCAGATCGATCTCTACCCATTCGGTATCTCCATTCGTGCGAGCCATCCAGAATGTCTTACATTCCTCATCCGTCAAGTTGGCCGGAAGGAAATTGGCGGAAGTCTTGGGACGGTTCGATTCCGTGAATCCTTGCGCGGCGGGAGCGGAACCCTCCGCATACGAGGAAGCTTTCACCGACTTTTTATAAGAGAGCAACATCCACCCCGTAAACTCTCCTTTCTTTCCCGGCTCGGCGGGAGCGTAATGCGGATAATCACCGAAGTTATTATCACAATACATAATGCCCTCCTTATCGAAGAAAGTAGGATACATGCAGAGGCGACGCTCCCAATTCACCGTAGCCGAGAGAGACATAGAGGCGAAATGCCAATAATTACCTCCCGGCCCCACCAAGGTACTTCCGTGTCCGGCACCATTCATGAAACCACCGGGCTTATAGCTTACCGGGTTATGCGATTGGTATTTATACGGACCTAATGGGGAGTCCGCCACATAAACACCATCGGCATATACGTTGAATTCCGTGCCGGGGGCGGCATACTGCATATAATATTTACCGTCGTGCTTGGTCAGCCAAGCACCTTCCATATAGCCCCCCAATACCGTATCGGTATGGTTCTCGCCAAAACGTTCCCAGCCGTGCTTCGGCATATCCAAGCCGAAAAGCTCGACCGTCTCGCCCTCGATCAAGAAACGGTCATCCTTATTCAGTTTCTTGCCCCGAAGCGGATAAACATTGGAAGAGCCCCAAAATAAATAAGCTTGTCCGTCATCATCGATGAATAAATCCGGGTCTTGTAGGTCGTGGAGTATAGCAGGAGTAGCGTTCCAATTACCGGATTTCGGATCATCGGTATAAAGAACGCTCATGGAGCCGGACGGATCACCCATCACATAAAGCACGGAATCCTTATAATTATGAGCGGCGGGAGCGTTGGAACCCTGAGGATACCAGTTTTTACCGGGAGTGATAAAATCCCAGTTCAACAAATCTTTCGAATGCCAGTAGCCATGCGAACGGGTTACGAACATATAATACTCGCCCCGGAATTCTACGACAGCGGGGTCCGCGCCCGAACGGTAAGACAGATTGTTCGATGAGTTATAAATCATATACGTATAATCCACATTAAGCGGATTACAATACGTATTCGCCCGCATGGATTGAGCGGTGGCGGAACCTCCGGAAGCAGCCAAGAACAGAGCCGAAAAGATATATTTTGATAATAGTTTCATGTTGATATGTATTAATTTTTACCGCAGAGAGAAAGAAGACTGATTCGTCTCGTCGGCAGAATTCAAGCCTATCCAAACCGTGAAATCACCCGGCTCGGCTTTCTTCTGCATATCGATACCATAGAAAGCCAGCAAAGCTTCGTCAATCGTGAAAGAGACTTGCTTCTTCTCGCCCGCTTTCAAAGCCACCTTCTCGAAACCTTTTAGCTCTTTAACCGGACGGGTCACGCTACCCGCCAAGTCGCGGATATACATCTGGACGACCGTCTCGCCATCCACCTTACCCGTATTCTCTACCTCAGCCGTTACCGTGATCTTACCCCCTTTCGTGAAAGAGTTCTGATCCAGCTTCATAGAGTTCACGGCGAAAGTCGTATAGCTCAAGCCATAACCGAACGGATACAACGGTGTGTTAGGCACATCCATATATCTGGATTTATAATCCGTATCCGGAGCTTCCGGAGGAACCGGGCGGCCTGTCGGTTTCTGATTGTAATACAGAGGCAATTGACCTACCGTACGAGGGAAAGACATCGTCAGGCGAGCGGACGGATTATAATCGCCACTGATCACATCGGCCATACCATGACCTGCCATCGTACCCAGATACCAAGCCTCCAAGATACCGTCGACATGCTGATCCTCCCAAGAAAGATCCAAAGGATGTCCGTTCACCAAGATCAAACCAAGAGGTTTACCCGTCTTTTTCAATTCTTTCAACAAGGCTTGTTGAGCGCCCGGCAATTTCAAGTCCGTACGGCAAGCCGCCTCGCCACTCCAGTTGAAATCCTCGCCCATAGCCGCCAATACGATATCCGCACGGCGAGCCGTAGCGATCGCCTCAGCGAATTTAGATGAATCATCAGTCAAGAGATCACATCCCTCGGCATAAATGAACTTCACGTTCGTACCGGCATATTTCTCGGTCAGACCCTCGAACAAAGAGATACTCTCCTCACGCTCACCCCGGCCAGCCCACTCGCCATTCTGGTTGATCTTATCTTTTACCATCGGGCCGATCAAGGCTACCGTAATATTCTTATCCTTCGAGATCGGGAAGAAGTTATTATCATTCTTCAAAAGGACGATCGAGCGAGCGGAAGTCTCACGAGCCTCTTGCAAAAACTCCGGCTTCATGATCGTATTCTTCTCACGCTCATTGTCCAAGTAACGATATGGATCATCGAACAAGCCCAAGAGGAACTTCATCTCCAAGATGCTCGCCACGGCACGGTCGATATTCTCTTCCGAGACCTTGCCCTCTTTCACGGATTGTACAAGATATTGGCTGTAGATGCCACCTGTCATATCCATATCGATACCGGCGTTCGCGGCCAGTTCTCCCGCCTCCTTATCATTTCGCACGATACTATGGGCTACCATCTCATTGATACCGGTATAATCGGTAACCACGAAACCATTGAAGCCCCAGTCCTTACGTAACAAATCGGTCATCAACCATTTATTACCCGTGCTGGGCACTCCGTTGATCTCATTGAAGGAGGCCATGAACGTAGCGACTCCCGCTTCCTTAGCCGCTAAATAAGGCGGCATATAATAATTCATCAATGTATTTTGCGACAACTCAGACGTATTATAATCACGTCCGGCCTCAGCGGCCCCATAAGCGGCAAAGTGCTTACAACAAGCCAAGACCGTATTTACGTCGGCCAACGAACGCCAATCGTTTCCTCCTTGGAAACCCTCGACACGGGCCTTCGCAATCAGACTTCCCAAATACGGGTCCTCACCGGCACCTTCCATTACACGTCCCCAACGGGCATCCCGGGAGATATCCACCATCGGGGCGAACGTCCAAGCGATACCGGAAGCGCTCGCCTCATCCGCCGCGATCGCCGCACTTTTACGCATCCGCTCCAAATCCCAAGAGCAGGATTCCGCCAACGGCATCGGGAAAATCGTACGATAGCCGTGCACGACATCATAACCAAACAATACGGGTATCTTCAAACGGCTCTCGGACAGAGCCATCTCTTGCATTTTACGTACGCCATCTACCGTATATACATTAAACAAGCTTCCTACAAGACCTTGTTTCAGCAAAGTCTCATAATCCCCCGTCATAACCGGGCCGGTCACATCCCAGTTACAGGAGTATTGGGCCATCTGCCCCACCTTTTCCTCCAAGGTCATCAAAGAGAGCACAGAATCTACACGGCGTTCAATATTTTTGTCGCCGCTGAAGCTTTTCCAACCGCTTACAGCGGGCTGCTGGCATCCCCCCAAGGTAGCGGCAACGGCCGCACCAGCGATAAAAGTCGTTAACCTTTTCATTATTCGTATTCGTATATGTATTATTTGTTCCAAGTTACCTGCGCCGATTTCACGTCCCGGGAGTTCGTACCTACGTAGATATTGAATAAGCCCGGTTCCCAGATGTATTCCAACGCGCTGTTATAAAATTTCAAGTCTTCCGGCGTAATCGTAAAAGAGACTTTTCGGCTCTCACCCGGTTTCAAGGAGATCTTCTGGAAGTTCTTCAACTCTTTCATCGGACGGGAGATGCTGGCAGCCGGATCGCCGATATATAACTGTACGACTTCCTCGCCCTCTAGCTTGCCTGTATTCGTCACTTGTACGCTGGCGGTCAATACACCGTTCTCTCCTTGCACACTCGTCTTATCCAACTGAAGATCACCGTAAGAGAAAGTCGTATAACTCAAGCCATAGCCAAACGGATACAAAGGATCGTTCGTGATATCCAGATATTTAGAAGTGAAATGATCATCCGGATTCATTGGGCGGCCTGTTTTCTTAGCATTGTAATACAAAGGAATCTGGCCTACGCTACGAGGGAATGTAGTCGTCAATTTACCGGAAGGATTCACGTCACCGAACAATACGTCCACCAATCCGCGAGCCGCAGCGGAACCTCCATGCCAAGCCTCAACGATCGCAGAGAATTGGCTATCCTCCCACTCTAAGGTCAACGGACGGCCATTCGCCAAGACCAACACCACCGGTTTACCGGTCTCCAACAAAGCTCTTAACAGCTCTTTCTGGCTCTCCGGCAAACTAATATCCGCACGACTGCAAGCCTCTCCGGACCAGTTATTCGGCTCACCCATTACGGCAATGATACGATCCGCATCTTTCACTTTCTCAACCGCTTCCTTCACCAAACGGGTATTCTCCACCGGATCAACCTTCAAGCCACTGGCTTTCGCCAACATCGGCTCGTCCGTCAAATTACATCCCTTGGCGAAAATCACACGGGCCTTATTGCCAACCATTTCCTTCACGGCCTGCACTACGGAAGCTGACTTCGCCGTATCGATACCACACCATGTCCCGAACAACTCAACCTTCTTATCCGCCAACGGGCCTATCACAGCGATCGTCCCTGTCTTTCGCAAAGGCAACAAACCCTTATCATTCTTCAACAAGACAATGGATTTGCCGGCGATATGGCGAGCCGTATTCATATGCTCATCCGTGAACGTATTCTTTTTCGCACGATCCGCGTCCAAGTAGCGATAAGGGTCCTCGAACAAGCCTAATTTATATTTCGCCTCCAATACACGGCGGCAAGCCTGATCGATATCCGCTTGAGACACACGGCCCTCTTCCAACGACTTCTTCAAGGTCGTGATATAACCATTTGTCATCATATCCATATCCAAGCCGGCATGCAAAGCCAAGGCCGATACGGTCTGCGTATCACCCAAACCATGATTGGTCATCTCGCCGATCGAATTATAATCGGAAACGACAAACCCATTGAATCCCCATTGATCACGAAGCAAATCGGTCAATAACCAACGGTTACCCGTAGCCGGAATCGCCTCCACCAAATTAAAGGAAGACATGGCCGTGGCACAACCAGCCTCTACAGCCGCTTTATAAGGCGGGAAATACTCATTAAACATCTTGATACGGCTCATATCCACCGTATTATAATCACGACCGGCCTCGGAAGCGCCATACAAGGCAAAGTGCTTCAAGCAAGACAAGATCGTGTTCTCTTTCGTCAAGTCATCTCCTTGATAACCTCTCACCATGGCGGCGGCGATCTTTCCACCCCACCAAGGGTCCTCTCCACTACCCTCGGCGATACGTCCCCAACGAGCGTCACGGGCGATATCCACCATCGGGGAATACGTCCATGTCACACCGTTTGAGCTGGCCTCGATAGCGGCGATACGGGCACTTTGCTCGATCAACGTCGTATCCCAGCTACAAGACAAAGCCAATGGGATCGGGAAGATCGTATGATATCCATGAATTACATCCAGTCCGAACAAAAGCGGAATTCCTAAGCGAGATTCCTTAACCGCTATCTCCTGCAATTTACGGAACGTCTCCAGCTCCGAGCCTCCCGTAGCACCCAGCCAGCCCCGACGAATCGTCTCGTCCGCACCTTCCGAGCCACTCAAGATGCCGGGAACACCACCACCGGACAAGTTCAGCTGTCCGATCTTCTCATCCAAAGTCATTTTACCCATCAACTGATCGATAAACGTATCCATCGCTCTCGTATCTTGAACGGGCTTTTGTCCGTATGCCGCAAGTGCCAAACAAGCGGCGAATGATAATATAATCTTTCTCATGTTATTTAAATATTAAGATTCTCTCGCATTATGGATCGTGAAACCCAATTTCTTCAAACCGTCCTGGATTTCCGGACAGCTCATAAACAAACGCCACAGAAGGCCCGTACGGTAATTCTCGATCATCGGGGTGATCGTACATTGGTCTATCGCCAGATAACGATGCGGATACCAATTCTCGCCTTCACTGAAAGCGTCGTAAAAACCATACTTACCCCAGATGCTATCTCCCAGATTGAAATAGAAATGCTTCAATGCCTTCGAGGATTCCTCCGGTGTATACGGATAACTGCTCAAGGCGGCTGTCGGCGTAATCACCCCATGATCGTTGGAAGGCATATGCGCGTTATAGCCTTTCACGGAATAGCTGGCGGTCAATCCCCAGCAAGCGTCGCTATATCCCTTGAAACCCTTCGGATTCTCCGCGCAATAACGGTAATCAATCAAGACGTGATTCCGGTTCAAGTCCCAGTAGTTAGCGTATCGATCCGACAAGCCGACCGGACATAGGCCGATATAAGAATAATGTGCCCAGAACAACGGACCGCCGTACTCCTCGGCATAATTATGTTTCAAGATCAAAGGTAAATCGTAAGCGACCGCATCGCTCTTGATCCCTCCTTTACGAGCCCATCCGTTATGATAAGCGGAAGCCGGGATCGGATACGTAGGCGAAGACGCCGCCAAAATATAAGTAATCAGACATTCATTGTAACCTTCCAAAGGAAAATTCATCTCCCATGCGTAATTCGGGCTCCAATGCCAATACAATACATCCTGCCCGTTCAAATACCATGTCCATTCCATCTCACGCCATAGCTGGTCAATCTTCGCGGCCAACGCTTTCTCGCTCTCATTACCATCCTTGAAATATTGGCGTACGCATAAGAGACCTTGCATTAAGAAAGCGCTCTCTACCAAATCGCCTCCGTTATCCTTCTGGCCGAAAGGCTTTACCTTACCCGTAGGTCCATGCATCCAGTGAGGCCAGACCCCGTGGAAACGATCGGCCTTCGCCAAGTAATCAGCGATTTGATGAAAACGGGCCACACCTTCCTCACGAGTGATAAAGCCACGCTCAATACCTACCAACAGCCCGGCGATGCCAAAACCACTACCTCCGGTGGTCACGATATCAGCGTCGTTCTCAGGATACACGCCATCCGTATGGATACGCTCACAGGCCAGTCCGGAGGTAGGCTCCGCACCTTCCCACATATAATTAAAGTGAGCCTTTTGTATATAGGTCAAGAATTCATCATCCGACTGAAAATCCAACTTACGCTCATTGGGCGTAGACTCTGCGGATGTGTCACTTTTCTTGGCCTCATGACAAGCGGTCAACGAAAAGCCAAGCAACAGGGTAACAACGCCTGTACGGAAATAGGTATTCATAGATATATACATTTAAAATAGTTATCGTCTCAATACTTTACTCATCGGTGAACGGCCGCTCTCTCCCAATGCCTCGATCGAGAAATAATAGTCCGTATCCTTATCCAAGCCCCTGAAATCGTACATCGTATCTCCCAGTACCGTGATACTGTTGTACAATTTATCCGGCGCTATACCATAATAGATATTGTAAGCGTACGCCTCTTTTACCGGCTCCCAAGTGATCATCGCATTCCGCTTATCCGCTTTTGAGCGTTCCACCTTTAAGTTCTTAACGGCGGCGGGAGCTTCTCCCAAACCATTTCCAAAAATACGAAATCCAGACATAGCGAAGTTGCCCGAAGGCACATGTTCGTTCACTATTTTCAAATAACGGGTTTTCAAAGGCTCACGCAACTCGATATAGTCGTGCGGAACGTCCTTGTCGTTATCGCTCTTATCGACTACCAATTCCCAATTTTGTCCATCTATAGAATGATAAATACGATATTGATGATACAAGTCCATCGCCTTATTATGCTGTACGGCTCTATGCTCGTAATAGTTCAACTGGATCGCACGTACCTCTTTCAATCCCTCTAAAGAGATCTGGAGCCATTCACCCGGCTCTCCCGAGCGGGCGGACCAGAAAGTACGCATGCTCTCATCCGTTACATTCTCTGGTACTAACGTACTATCCATGGAAGAGGCCATCACCGGTTTTCCATACGATAGCAACATCCAACCGGAAAACGTATTCGCGATATCATCGACCTTCCCTTTCGGCGTAAGCAAAGGATAGTCCCCGAAAGCGGTGTTCGAATACATCACGCCATCCTTATCGAATGCCGTAGGGTACAAACCAATACGACGCTCAAACTTATATTTCAAGGAAAGCATGCAAGTAGCCACATGCCAGTAATTGCCATACGCATCCTCGAAAGTACCACCATGACCGGCACCTTGTACGAAACCTCCCGGCTTATAGCTCATCGGGTTATGTTTCTGGTAGGTGAACGGGCCCATCGGCTTGTCGGATACATAGACACCATCCGCATAGACCTTGAACTCCGTTCCCGGCGCACCGTATTGGAAATAATATTTACCGTTATGCTTGGTCACGAAAGCTCCTTCCGTAAAAGGCGCTAAAGTCGTACTATCGTCATTGTTCATCCCGAAACGTTCCCATCCGTGTTCTTCCGGGCGCAGCATCATGATCTCTTGGATCTTGCTGATCGGGTGGAAATCACGGCGATCCAGTTCCACTCCCTTCAAAGCGAACTCATTACTTGAACCATAGTACATATACAAACGTCCGTCATCATCCAGCAAAAATGCCGGGTCCCAGCTAGGAAGAGCCGTTTTCTCCACATACCGCTTGAACTTTCCGCTTTTCGGGTTCGTACTATACCAAATAGGCAATCCCGCATAGGTAGAACCGGTATAGAACAAGGTATCTCCACTTACGAAAGCCGCCGGAGCGCACAAGTCGTCATCTTCCGGATAACGTTGGAAACCGGCGAATACAAACTCCCAATTGCTTAAATCCTTGGAATAATAGAATCCGGCTTGGTTCGTGGCGAAAAGGAAATATTCCCCTTTATACATGACCATCATCGGATCGGCCGTAGAGCGGAAAGAGCCATTCTTCACCAAATCCGGCAGATTCGCCCGGAAGCAGTAGCTCAAATTCATCGGGTTGCAATAGGTAGAGGGATGATCGGCCGTAGCGTCGAACCAGCGGGTGGCTTGCTGAGGAGCTTTTACCCGTACATCACGAGGATCCGCCTCCATCCGGATATCTATTTTCGTATCGTTATCGCCAAAGGTGCGATAAGCGTACTTCATCCCCGGATAATACACGAATAACTCATGATCGTAGCGACTTGCTTGTATCTTATAATAGCCTGTCGCATCGGTGGTATAATGAACCGGGCTAGCCGTGAACATCACCGTAGCGCCTTCCAAGGGCTTGCCGTCCGGTCCGGTAATCGTACCTTCCAGAAAATGTTTTTGGGATACGGTAATATAGTAATCGCTTACCTGCCCCTTGATCACGATCACGGAATCTCCCCGCTCGTTTACTTGAGCGTTTACGGTAGAGACCGCGAAGAAAGAGGCAAGGAGTGATACGAGCATACACTTATTGTAGGCTTTTAAGGAAGCGCTAGAAACTCCTACGTCTTTCCGGAAAAACATGTACGTGTTTTCCGAAAAAGACGTACATGTTTCCGAGAAAACACGTACATGTTTTTTCCAAGAAGCGATAGCCCTATTTATTCTATTACATGCCAGCATATTATGTTCAAGATAAGTTATTGTTGTTTTTTGTCGCATTATTATTTTATGGATTGAATCTTTTGGATACCTTTCTGGACATCCGGATGGCTCATGAAAAGGTTCCACAACAGATTCGTACGGTAATTCTCGACCATAACCGTTACAGGCGCTTGATTCAATCCCATAAATAAGGGAGATACCCAATTTACAGTCAAGTTGAAAGCATCCCGGAAACCGTACTCACCCCATAAGAAGCTGCCATGGTTACGATAATAATTCCGCAAGGCTTTCATGGAAGCGTCCGGCGTATAAGGGAAAGAAGCCAGAGCGCCCGTAGGTGCCATCGTTCCGTTATCCCTGTGCGGCATCGGCTCCTGAGCTTGATAGTTCCAAGCGAAATCGCTGGCGGTCAATCCCCAACAATCTTCTCCATAACCTACATACCCCCCTTGGTTCTCGATACAATACCGTTGATTGATCTTTGCCATTTTCTGGTTGTTCTCGAAATAATTCGTGTACTTATCCGTGAACTTATGTGGGTCCAGCCCGAGATAGGAGTAATGGATAAAGAAAAGAGGACCTCCATTAGAGACACCTACTTTCAAGTTCTCCCCATAATAAGTATTGCCATTCGTATACATCTTACCATCTTCTACACGCCCCCAATCGGCACGGTATTCTTGCGCATACTCCTCTTGGCTGGCCCAGCCGCTATAATACATCTCCGGAGAGATTCCGTATTTCGGCCCCATGATAGCCAACATATAGGTAATCATGGTCTCATTCCAGCCGATCAATTTATGATTGATCACCCACGCCTGATCTGGAGACCAGTGCCAATATAGATATGGGCTGTCCTTAAATTGCTTATACCAGCTCCATTCCACGTTTTTCCATAGATTATCGATGCTCTTACGGATTTGTTTCTCCTTGTCATTCTCTTGGTTGAAATATTGACGAGCCGTTAACAGTCCTTGGAATAAGAAAGAGGTCTCCACCAAATCACCTCCATTATCTTTCGGGCCGAAGAAAGCGACCGTCTTCCCGGTTGTCCCATCGATAAAGTGAGAGACCGCCCCATGGAATTTATCCGCTTTCTCCAAGAAAGAAGTGATTTTCAAGAAACGCTGTACGCCCTCTTCCCGGGTGATAAATCCCCGTTCGATACCCGCCACGATCGCCATGATACCGAAGCCGGAAGCCCCGGTAGCGATCATATCATTCCGTCCGGGAATATTCTCACGGGCAAGACCGCTATTTGGCTCCGCTCCCTCCCAATAGTAACGGAAGTTCGCTTCCTGTACCATATCCAGCAATTGCTCGTCCGTCATTGGATAGGTAGTGGCCGAGACTGTCTGGGAATCATTGGATTCATTCAGCGCATAATCCACGACCGTCACCTTATAATAAGCCTTTTTACCAACCTCTCCCAAGAAATCGGTATAACGATTCATCCAAGGGCGGCGGACAGCGACCGGCTGGTAAGTGATCCCGTCGAAAGAACGGTAAATGCGATAGTATTTTATATCCTCCTTTGATTGAGGAATCCATTTGATATCGATATGACGCTCATAAGCCTTAGCTTCCTGCAAGACCGGAGCGTTTAAGGTACTTACCGACGGAAGGGAAGCCGGCAAAAGCTCTATATCGTCCAGATAAATCGTATATTCGTTTCCATCGGCCGTACCGGGACGAAGGGCTACAGCCGCTAATTTCTTGATGTTCGTATCGTTCACGGCGTTTAATCCGAAATCCTTCAAAGGAATGGATACGGAATGCCATACGCCGGGACGTGTATCTTTCAGATAATTTCTCAGGTTTAGGTATTGGGTATACGTGCTGTCCGCATAACGAATAGCGATATTGGGAAGAGCGGCAGCATTCATGCTCTCTCTCAGTTGTACTTGTAAAGAGAGCGTAGAGGGCTCACGAAAGAAGTCATTGCCACGGACCGGGCAATATTGTATCTCGCTATACCAATCTCCACCGGGAGCGGATACATAGGTAAGCTCCAAGGAATTGCCGGGAGTAAAAGCGACAGAGCCGGCAACTGGAAGATGATGTCTCGCATTTTTAATCCAAGAAGGTGAGGTATATTTCGCTTGAGAATAAAAGTAATCCCCTTTCATCAAGCTATTCTCGAAGAAAACATAGTCGTAAGGTTTCTCCACCGCTTGCAAGCTGGCGGATAATAAGAGAGTAGTTAGTAATGCGATGTGTTTCATGATGCTGATATTTATATAAATAAAGATATGATTTGAGATAAAATAGGCGGTGCCAAACGGGTTGACACCGCCTTGCCAAACTACAAAGGTCTAGTAAATAATGAGAATCTTATATTACTCTGTTACTTCCGGCTCAAAAGGCACAGGCTCAGCTTCTAAGTTAGGATTCAAGTCAATTTGATCCTGTGGTATCGGATAATATTCGCTTTCTCCTTTCACAAAACCCGGAAGTTCTTGAGTGGCTCTGTCCGTACGGACTAAATCGAAGAAACGTTCGCCCCATTCCAATGCCAACTCAACTTGACGCTCTTCCAGAATTTGATCCAAAGTCGCATTTGCAATCGGAGCTAAACCAGCACGTTCGCGAACCAAGTTTAATGGAGCGTCTCCATTTTGTCCCTTACGAACTTTAGCCTCAGCGTTCATTAACAACACATCAGCATAACGGAATACACGGATATTATTATTATCGCCATATCCAGTACGTCCCGGAGTCATTTGATTAGCCGGTGTATAAGCCTTTCCATTATAAGCAGTCGGTTCACCCGGTTGAGCGACAGGAATATAATCACCGTCACGAGTAGTGGCATCCGTCATGAGGAACGTTGTTTCCGCACGAACCGCTTCACCACGTTTAGAGAATAAATTACGGATTTTCTCAGTCGGCTCAATAAATGCCCATCCAGAGATAGGAGCCTCTCCACGAGGACCTTGGAACGCAAACCAGTTGTCAGAAGAAACGATATCACCACTTCCATTTCCAAAGTCAGTAAATTGATACTCTAGCAAAGACTCATTACACAATTTTCCCGGAATCTTAAACAACTCATAGAAGTCATTATACAACTCAAACTTTCCGCTATTGACGATATCCTCGGTCAAGGCCAATACCTCATCCCATTCATTATCATACATCTTCTGTTTCGCTTTCAACATCTCAGCGGTATATTTTGTAACCGCTCCCGGATGCTCAGACTCATTCGGACGAATAGCCGGTAAGTTTGCTATACAATAATCCAACTCGTCATAAATGTACTTCTTTACATCCTCTTTCGTATTCTTGAATACATTCAGTTCTTGATTGTCTAACAAAAGAGGCACATCGCCAAACAAATTTACCAACTGGAAATAAGCATATGCTCGGAAAAAGCGAACTTCAGCAGCATATTGAGCGTTTAATTGCTTGTCTGACTCACTCGTCAAATGTTTAGCATAATTCTCTAAAGACTCCAATGCTGAATTAGAAGTAGAGACAACATAATAGCAGTTTCCCCAAAGGCCACTTAATGCCCAGAAAGTAGTCAAACGATCATACTGGAATTTACTAGCATACTCATACTCAATCTGGTCCGTAGGAGATCCTCCTTTATTCACATCGTCACCGCGAACTATGATACATCCATACGAGGACCAAGACCCCAGATAACCACGAGCGGTCGCATATACACCGGAAACAGGCATATACATATTCGATTTATTCGTATAATCAATACCCTCTACCTCTACAGTATTCTCTGGAAGCTTATCCAAGTAATCACTACAACTGGATGTCAGCAATGAAAAGGCTAAAGGGATAGCCCATAAAATCTGTTTTTTTAATATATTTTTCATATACTTCTGATTAGCATTTAAAGATTAATAAATAATACGAAGACCTAACGTATAAGAAGATGCTAAAGGATATACACGCTCATCAAATCCATAAGAAGAAGATGCTATCTCACCTTTCTCGTTCTTACTACCCAACTCTGGGCTGAAGCTGTTTGCCTTGAAAACAGTTAAAGGACGATCAGCAGTCAAGCTCAAACGAATGCTCGGCATCTTGAATTTTCCAAAGTCTTTCTTCGGGAATGTATAAGCAACTTGTACATTCTGAATACGGAAATAAGAACCATCTTCTACATAGAATGAGTTAAAGTTAGAGATATTCCAAGGTTTTACAGAACCTTTCGCAGACATATATTCGTTAGTAGAACCCTCACCTGTCCAACGATTCTCGAACTGATCTAAGTCATAGTTCAATTCAGAGTGCCAACGGCGGTCACCACGTTTACGGTTTACGATCTGGTTTCCAGCTACACCTTGCATAACCATAGAGAAATCGAAATTCTTGTAAGAGAATCCTAAGTTGATACCGTAATTGAAGTTCGGGATATAAGAACCCAATGTTACACGGTCTTTATTATCAATCTTACCATCCTTATTTTGGTCAACATACTTGAAATCTCCGGGCTCCAAACCATTTGCTACAGCAATCGGATCAGCAGCGACCTCTGCGGCATTCTGATAAACACCCTCAATATCATATCCATAGTAAGCATTCAACTCACCACCAACTTGAGAAATCGTACGGAACTCCGCAGAACCACCATATAAATAAGATAAACCATTCAAATCTTTTACCTCATTGTGCAAGGTTGTCAAGTTTGCTCCAATGTAGTAAGAGAAATCTTTACCGATCTTATCAGCCCAGTTAAAAGACAACTCAACACCTGTATTCAAAATCTCACCTCTGTTACCTAATAAGTTACCGGCACCCATTGGCAGAGGAGCGTCGATCACGGCATTTTGAGTCAAACGATAATACCAGTCTGCCTCTATTGTCAAACGGCTATTCAACGTACGAAAATCTAAACCGACGTTCGTCTCATTCACGACTTCCCAACCTAACCAACTAAAATAAACCAAGTTCGTATAACCAGGAACAGCGCTTCCTCCAAATATACCAGAGGTACCCATATCTTGCGTAATGGAAGCGAAACCATCACTAGCCGCAACCTTATCGTTACCTAACTTACCCCAGCTCGCACGTAATTTCAGATAATCAACCCATTTCTGATCTTTCATGAATCCTTCTTCTGAAATATTCCAAGCAGCACCTACAGAAGGGAAATAACCCCATTTCTCTTGGTATTTGGAAGAACCATCAGCACGCATTGTAGCAGACAATAAATATTTGCCTTTATAATCATAAGATACACGACCGAACCAAGAAACACCACGATAAGTCGTACCGTCATCGCCAGTTTTACGTCCATCCGCATTACCTTGATTCAAATAGTAATATTCCTCGTGTCCGCCCGGAACACCTGTAGCTTCTCCCCATAGGTTACGCCAGTTCTCTTCACGTACGGATTGACCCAACATCGCGGTTAAACCATGATCACCGAACGTATCTGTATAGGTCAATGTATTATCTAAAATCCAACTGTGATAAATATCATTCTTCTTATTCAAAAGGGGAGTCGAATTCAACTGAGTTCCACCAACCAAAAATTCTGGAGTATAAGCTCTTGTCTGAATAACATTGATATCTTGGCTATAAGCCGTTTTAAAGAATAACTTATTCTCCGGCAAGAAGTCGAATTGCGCATAGAAAGAAGGCATTACGCGCAACATTGAATTTTTAGAATCATAATACTCCGCTTGAGCAACCGGATTGTAGTAATACTCACTCAAACCGATTTGGGCAGGAGAACCATATTTCGTAGGATACGGATTCAAGGAGCTATTTTCATCATATACAGGAATAATACCCGGTGTACGGAAAGCTGCTAACCAAACCTCGCCGTTTGGCAAGTTTTGCGTAGAGTTGCTCAAAACAACGTTAGCTCCTACTTTCAACCAATCAAAAGCCTTATAATCCGCTTTCGTACGCAAATTGAAACGAGAGTAATCATTTTTAGAATCCAAGATACCATCTTGATACAAATAAGAGGTACCCACAGAATAAGTAGCTTTTTCAGTACCTCCAGAAATGTCTAAAGAATGGTTGTGAGTTAAAGCTGTATGTAAGATCTCATCATACCAGTTTGTATTCGGAAGTGTTCCCCAAACATTTTTAGCGTTATTTACAACAGCCTGTAAGGTTTCATTACCCATCTCACTGATCATAGTCGCATATTGCTCACTATTAGCCATTTTCAATACATTCGTAGCCTTTTGAAAGCCAACATAACCATCATAAGTAACCGTAGCAGGACGATTCAACGCACCTTTCTTTGTCGTAACCAAGACTACGCCATTCGCCGCACGTACACCATAAATAGAAGCGGCAGAAGCATCTTTCAAAATAGACAAATCTTGAATATCACTATTATTCAAGAAATCAATATTATCAAAGAACATTCCATCTACAACATACAAAGGTTGGCTATCCGTATTCATAGAACCGATACCACGAATACGTACGGAAGGACCGGAACCTGGCTGGCCACTATTCGTAATCTGCACACCCGGCACTTTTCCTTGCAAAGCACTCATCGGAGATGATGTCGCATGTTTCGTAATCTCATCAGCCTTGATCACGGCAATTGGAGCTGTCAAATCCTTAGCCTTACTCGTACCATAACCGATAACGACAACCTCTTCCAAGTTTTGCGTATCCTCACTCATAAGAACATTTACTACAGTCTGTCCGTTAACCGGAACTTCTTGTGTAGTCATACCTACATAACTAAATACTAAAGTCGCATTCTTGGGAACATTACTCAAAGTATAGTCTCCATCCATAGAGGTTATGGTACCGTTAGTCGTACCCTTAACCAAAACACTCACCCCGATAGCCGGGTATCCTGTGGCCTTTTCAGTTACCACACCAGTAACTGTCAGATTCTGCGCAAACATTGTTGTCGCGGCAAGTAACAGGCATAAACAAAGCATTAATTTAGCTTTCATTCATTCTAGTTTTAAAGTTGAACATTTGTTTTTACACTCATTATTAAATTTGAAGCAAATGAACACCCAAACCTAAAAAAGGGCAAATTTTTGTATACTTCAACACTACTGCAAGCCTTGCGCAAGCAGAAAATTACTACTTTTATACTACTGCAATACATATTAATTATCTTATTTTCAGTTATAATACATTTGTTAATTCAAAAGGAGAACATTATATGTTATTAAACACATCTCACTAAATATGGGAACACAAAAATGACAAGGAAAACTCATAGTTATGATTTTCTTATTTCATAGTTATGATATTTTTCATTCATAACTATGAAATTTCTTAGTGGAACTGGATCATGAAATCTACCAAGCTTTGCCCCTCCGGTAGATTTAGTTTTTTACGCAATCGATAGCGCGCCGCCTCGATACCACGTACGGAAAGATTTTGCATACGAGCCATATCCTTAGTTGGCATATTCAAACGTAATAAAGCGCATAATCGTAAATCGCCCGGAGTCAAATCGGGATACCGCTCTTTTAGATTCGTAAAGAACTTTTCGTGGATACGATCGAAATTAGTCTGGAAAATGGCCCATTCATCCTCGCCTGATATATTCTCTTCGATCATGCGGATGAGCTTATCGAAGAATCGTTTCGTATAACTTCCCGATAATTGTTGAGCTTGTATTTCCTTTTTTAGACCTTCAAGGAAATCATTATGAGAGATAACAGACAAAGTAGCACTGGCTAATTCCTTACTCTTATAAGTAAGGTCATTTTCTAATTTTTCATTCTCTAGCTTGACAATTAATTGCTCTTGCGCCCTCAATTGCTCTTCTTGCAATCTCTTTTGCTCCTCGTTAACTTTTTTCTCACGCATGACAATCCACATCGTATACATTCTCACTAATACGACCAGTATACATAAAAACAAAGCAAAATAGATGATCAGCGCCCACCAAGAGCTATAAAATGGACGTTCGATCTTGAATGGATAAGACAGAGAAGATAGCTCTTTTCCTCGATCGTCTTTCACAACCGCATGTAACACAAAATTACCATACGGTAAATTAGAATAAGTCCGTTGAAAATTACTGGTGCCTTCTATCCATTCATTATCAAACCCGTCCAGTTTATAATAGATCAGGAAACGGCGCCCCGTAAAATCCGGATACGAAAACTTAAAAAGAATCGTATTATAGCTATAACTCAATACGGACGCACCGGCTTCCGGTGCGTCCGCTCCCTTGCAAGGGAGCGGAGCGAACTCATTTTCATGCCGATTATAGGCCCTTACCTGCGACAAACTTAATGGAACTCGAGTCGTATCCACATAATTCCGGTATCTGTCATAACGAGCGATCCCCCCGTTTAGACAAAAATAAGACGTCCCGTCGGAAGCCACATAAATATTTCCCCTATCCTCTATGGTCGGATTATCAAACAAAGTAAAAGGAATACGCTGTTTTAACTGGAATCGCCCGGACTCATATCCTAACAATACATATTCCGAATTCCGGATAAACCAATATAAATCATTATTCAAGGAAACAACCCGATAGGTATCGCTTAACTCGGGAAAATCCTCATTCAACAAATCATAAGGAACGATCTTTCCAGTCAAATCCTCATAAGTATAAAACTTACTCCCATCCGAGAAAACAATACGTCCGCGTAATTTCATTACATTAATCGTACCACTCTCATTACCTTCCTCCAGTTTTCCGATATACTCCATCTCTTTCACGCTCCTCAAATCCTCATTCAAGCGAAGACGATAGATACCTTTATACATATGGCTAGCCCATATATTGCCGGTAGGGTCAACCTCAAACGATTTGATCAAATTAGAGAATCCTTCTACATTATGGCTAAATTTCCAACGATTAGTAACCATATCCCGGGTGAAAACACTGAGTGGACGGTAAGACATCTGGAGTAAAACTTCCTTTCCATGGATAATTGTCTTACGTAATGCGGTACCCCCTCCATTGGGCCCCGGTATCTGAGTAGCTTTTCGGCCCTCTAGCTGTAAGGTACCTGTATTATGTCCGGCAATCAGTTGATTTCCGACATCGGAGATATACCATGTCTGTTCTTGAGTACCGGGAATCAAGGTTGGATAACTATCATTCTCAGATAACGCATAAAGACCTTGGTTCGTAGCTAAATAAACAATACCCTTCTCTATCACCATATCATGCACCATACCAATCTGGGCCTCAAGCGGTTCATAAAAATAGATCGGAGAATTCACATGTATCTGCGCGATACCATTATCCAATGTAACCCATAAATTATCCGAATTATCAGCAAATACTCTCAATACCGTATTATTAATCAAGCCATTCTCCCGGTTGATATGCCACAAAGTTTCCCCCTGCTTATTAATCGCTACAACCCCATTAGAAATCGTACCCACAATAAAAGTAGAATCTTTCATCATGACTCCCCGGTTTGCGATCCCTTCCTTTAATATCTCATTGGCTGGTGTATTCCACACAGACAATTTTTTACGCACCTCATCATAGATAAAACATCCACTACGAGCCGAGACCAATAATAGCTGATGATCAAATGGCAAGACCGAAACCACATCATCCTCCAAAACCTTTTTCGATAGTAACTCTGTAAACTGGCCGTCATCCATTCGACAAAAGCTTCCTCCCTCCATGAACTGAACGTATAGATGATCGTCTAATGTGAAAATATACAATGGAGACAGGTCGGATACACCTTTTCTTACTTTTTCCCCGTCATAAATAAAAAAGCTCCGGAATGATTGAAAATAAATCTCACCCTTATATTCATTAATCGTCCAGAACTCATCATTATTCAGATAGACATTCATCTCAGACGAACTGAGTGAATGATAAATCAGATCATTCTCATCATCCATCTCAAAATACCCGAACTCCTCGAAAGAGCCGACATAAATACGTCCGTCCTTCGATATATACAAAGCACGGACACCTAGATTATTCGGTAATTTCACAAGATCCCAATGAATACCGTCAAAAACCAAAAGCCCCCGGTTATTCCCAATATACATCTTTCCTCCCGGACCTTGGGAGACGGCCCAATTCTGGTTTCCCGCTTTGTAATCGCTTACGGAATAATTGATGATTTTAGGAATATAGGGTACCTTCGCATTCCCCGTTATACAAAATAACAAGGCAATAACGCAACAAATCAACATACGAACCAACGTCCTCTTAAGTATCTCCTTCACTATATAGTACAGAATGTTATGTACCACAAAAGTAAATAAAAAAACATCACGTTACACCCTACTTCTTATAAACTCTCACATAATCAATCTCGAACACATGTGGAAAAAGAGAATCATCAATACCCTTTTGGCCTCCCCAATTCCCACCGATCGCCAGATTCAGCAAGATATGAAAGCGTTTATCGTAAGGCCAAACCTCATAGCCTGTCCCCTCGTTCTTAAATGTAAAGTATAATTGATCATCTACATAAAGCCGGTACTCATCTTCCTCCCATTCCAAGGCGTACACGTGAAACGCTTTATAACAATCCGGACACGCAATTTTAGCATTTTTTTGAGTTCCGATCGCATGATTATATTTTTCCGTATGCGAAGAACCTACGATCGTATCGGGATCATAGCCCACATTTTCCATAATATCTATTTCCCCGCTTTTTGGCCAATCCCCGTATTCCCAATCCGTTGGAAGCATCCAGATGGCCGGCCATGTCCCTCGTCCGGTCGGGAGTTTCGCCCGAATCTCAAAACGTCCGTACAACCAATCCCCTTTTCCTTTCGTAATCAGACGAGCCGATGTATATGAACGACCTTCCATCGGTTCTTTCAAGGCCGTAATCCTCAACACCCCATCCGAGACCCAAGCGTTCTCCTTTCTGCCGGATGTATAATATTGAGCCTCGTTATTTCCCCATTGATATACATTACCTTCCGTATCATAAGACCATTTTGTAGAATCAGGAAATCCCGTATAGTCAAACTCCTCACTCCATATCAATTTCCACCCGCCTTTATCCATGGGTGCAGACAAATCGATATCACTAGCATTCGCCAGACTGCTCAAGAAAACACTATATAGGATAAAACCAAACAAAAGAAATGAACGTGACATAACAATATAGATTTAAATCAGAATTTCCACAAATATATGAAAAATAAATAAAAGTGTAGATGAAAAACACATCGCAAGGTTATCCCCGCAATTATACTGCAAATACCACAGGAGATATACTTCAAGTGGCAGAGAAGATATACTTCATGGCCAAAGTAAGTACTACCCCATTTTCCCTAGGGATTTATCGGATAAGCTATCTATACGAGAAAATGTCACAAAATAAAAAAGGGATGCCACAATTGACATCCCTCTCTCTGGATTGTTGAGTTGTCTCACGAGGATTCGAACCTCGACAGACAGAACCAAAAACTGTAGTGCTACCATTACACCATGAGACAATCCGATTGCTTTACTAAAGCGATGCAAAGGTAAGAATAAAATCTTACCTTGCAAATTTTTTGATTATTTTTTTACTTTGCGATCAACAAATAATAATTTTTCTTACCTCTTTGAACCAATAAATACTTATCGTCAAGCAGTGAAGAACAGTCGATTACAGTATCAACCTCCGCTAATTTCTCTTTGTTAAAACTTACGCCACCACTTTGTACCAATTTACGCATCTCACCTTTTGAAGGGAAGATAGCGGCTTTTTCAGTACACAAATCAACAGCCTTGATTCCTGCGGCCAATTCATCACGGGAGATATCGAAATGAGGAACACCCTCGAATACGGCTAGTAATGTGTCCTCATCCAATTTCAACAAAGCCTCGTGCGTGGAGTTACCAAACAAGATATTGGAAGCCTCGACAGCGGCCTCATAATCTTCCAAAGAGTGAACCATAACAGTCACTTCTTTCGCCAAACGTTTCTGCAACGGACGCAAATGAGGAGCGGCCTCTTGCTCCGCCTCCAAAGCGGCGATCTCTTCTTGGCTCAAGTCCGTGAAGATCTTGATATACTTGGCGGCGTCAGCATCGCTTACGTTCAACCAGAATTGATAGAATTTATACGGAGAAGTATAGCGACGATCCAACCAGATATTACCGGATTCCGTCTTTCCGAACTTACCACCGTCGGCCTTCGTGATTAACGGGCAAGTCAAGGCATAAGCCTCCCCTCCCAACGTACGGCGGATCAATTCCGTACCAGTCGTGATATTACCCCATTGATCAGTACCACCCATCTGTAGGCGGCAACCCTCATGCTCATACAAATACAAATAATCGTAGCCTTGTAGCAATTGATAAGAAAACTCGGTGAAAGACATACCTACACTGGATTCGCGGCTCAAACGCTTCTTCACAGAATCCTTAGCCATCATGTAATTCACGGTAATATGCTTACCGATATCACGGATAAAATTCAAGAAAGAATAACCCTTCATCCAGTCATAGTTGTTCACCAACTTAGCGGCATTAGGAGCGTCGGAGTCAAAATCAAGGAACTTAGCCAATTGTTTCTTGATGCAATCCTGATTGTGACGAAGAGTAGCCTCGTCCAGCAAATTACGCTCGGCAGACTTCATAGACGGGTCACCGATCATACCGGTAGCGCCACCCACTAAAGCGATAGGACGATGACCGGCACGTTGGAAATGCTTCAGCATCATCACACTTACTAAGTGTCCGATATGCAAAGAGTCTGCCGTTGGGTCGATCCCCACATAGGCCGATGTCAACTCTTTCTGCAATTGCTCTTCCGTCCCGGGCATCATATCAGCGATCATGCCCCTCCATCTTAATTCTTCTACAAAATTCATCGTATTAATTTATATCGTATTACATTAATATATTTGTCACTTTATCTCATACGAGGCAAAGGTACGACTTTTTAATTGAGAATCGAAAATTGATAATTGATAATTATCCGTTTAGGTGGAAGATAGAAACGTTTTTAGCGATTTGAATCCGCAGCTTTTCTTCCGGAATACCCAACGCTTCCGCTACATTTTGGTAGACCCCGCGGATATCAATCGATTTATCATCGGTCTCCAAGAAAAGGAAATCAGGCCATGTGGCACGCAAAGCCGATGGATTAAAACGATCTCCAAAGGAGAGATAAAACCCCAAGCAAACCAATTGGGAGGCAAGTTCACCATTACCTCGAAAGCCATGGATAATCCAAGGCATCTCCGGTTTCACGGCCTTTTTACAGGCAATGAGATCCGCCCACGCTTTTACGCAATGGATGATTAATGGCTTATGTGTTTCCTCCGCTAAATTGGCTTGTGCCAGAAACACCTCTTTTTGCAAATCCATTGGAGATTCGGCCAGTGTATCAAGTCCAGCCTCTCCGATCGCCACGACTCCCGAACCAGACACCAATACCCTAAGTAGGTCCATCTGCTCCTTTACATTATATATATACCACGGATGGATACCATATGAGCGAATAACCGTATCAAGAAGTGGACCCGGCTGCATATCACCCATTGGACTCACGATCCTATTTATAATCGCGATATCCTCCTTATGGAAAGGCATCTGATGCGTATGTATATCATAATAACCCATGGCGTTACGGAACCGGATCATAACCGCTCCCACCCCAAGGATGGCAACGAAGTATTCGTTTAACCGCAAGATACAATCCTTTCACAGGGCCATATTTCTTCAAGGCTTGCACCGCATATTCGGAACAAGTGGGCGTATACCTGCACGAAGCCGGTGTCATAGGAGAGATACAATATTTATAGAAATAAACCGGCAATAAGAGTAATGTGGTAAAAAAGCGTCTCATTATTCTTTATCCCGAAGGATATGGATCGCTTTCTTCATTGCCTTTTCCATCGCAGCGTACGGATGGATCTCTTTATCGAGGTACAGGAAAGCGATTAACATGCCCTTATTCTTCGCTTCCAACGGTTCCAGTAAATCATATTTACGAACCCGGTAAGCCTCACGTACCTGTCGTTTGATCAAGTTACGCTTTACGGCTCTCTTAAATTTTTTCTTCGGTACACTCACTAAGAAGGAAGCACGGGCAGGCATCTCTTCCTCCATCGGTAAATAAACGACCCGCAGTGGAAACGCCACGAACGATTGTCCTTTTTCGAATAATAGGTCAATGTAACGTTTCCACGACAGGCGTTCTTCTTTTGAAAGGGTATACCTTTTTGTCGTCATTATTTTTTACCGTCTTGCTGTTTTTTCAGATATAAATCCAAAGCAGCAGTCATAGAAGGGGCTTCCACCGTGGGAGCCTCAACGTCCAAACGCAGACCCGCATCTTTAACAGCCTTTGCCGTAGTAGGGCCAAAGCAGCCGATCTTTATATCGTCTTGCTTGAAATCCGGGAAGTTCTTCAATAAGGAAGAGATACCCGACGGACTAAAGAAAACCAACATATCATAATCGAATTTCTCGTCCTTCGCGAAATCATTGCTCACCGTACGGAACATCACCGCTTTCGTATAGTTGATTTTCTTCGCGTCTAACAAAGCGAATAGATCATCTTTATGTACATCGGAAACAGGTACTAGGTATTTCTCCTTCGCATGTTTGGCGATAACAGTCACCAAATCATCTGCCTTACCGGTCTGACCATAAAAAATCTTACGTTTTCTATAAACGATATACTTCTGGAGATAAACAGCGATCGCCTCTGTCATACAGAAATACTTCATCGTTTCCGGGATAGCCACACGCAATTCCTCGCATAAATGAAAGAAATGATCGATAGCCGTACGAGCCGTAAAAATAACGGCGGTATGATCCAAAACCGAGATTCGTTGCTGCCTGAACTCCTTGGAAGATAAAGGTTCAACCTTGATGAACGGGCGGAAATCTATTTCCACACCGTATTTTTCTGCAATATCGAAATATGGTGATTTCTCCGATGCAGGCTTCGGTTGTGATACCAATAATTTTTTAATATTCAATGCCATAGAGTACTTGACTCGATAAAGTTATACAAATAAATAATGCCTTCATACAGAAAAACTAAAGGCAATATTTCTTGGCCGCAAAGGTACAAACTAATATATAAAAAACTGCTATTTTTCCTGTGAAATATCCGTATGGTCTTATAAATTATCACAAAACGACACAGAATATAGAAAAATACAAACAACAAAACAGGAATCTGTATACTGCTCCCCACGAATACCAACCAAAGTGCCGGAATGTATAAACAAATCCCCCACGCTCCTATAATAGCGTTATAATTAGTCTTCCAAAACTTGTATTTCGGAGCATCCGTAAAAACAACCCCCAATAAATAATAGAAACAGCGCTTACACCAATAAAACAGTATCAATACCATCATTATCAACCCAATAGATATCAATACCGTATTTTCTAGCAAATGGTTGAAATACCCATATGCCCTAGCGATAGCAAAAAGGCAAACGCTACAAAGAAACAAGGCTTGAAACGTCATGAAATTCCGGAAGAGCCATCCGCTCCCCCTCGTTACCTCAAATAAATTTTGACGTTCTTTCACATATACCACATCACGCATCATCTTCAGGAATAAACGATAATTGGTACGGAACACCAACGCAAAACACATAAATAAGACGAACAAAAGGCTAAAGACCACATCGTCCACCAATTGTCCGTCCCACAAACGAATCCCTACATATCCTTCAAATGTACCCATGTGCCGCTATTATCGGCACAAAGATACATAATTATTTCAATAAAGCGCTTCCTTAATAATCTCTCCTACCGTAGGATGCGGGAACACAAACGACTTTAACTCATCCGATTTCATCCCCTTCTCAATAGCGATTCCGGCGATCACGATCAACTCCGAGGCCGGATTACCCAACATATGGGCACCGATCAACGTCTCATCCTCCGACAAGATCAACTTACAAACACCATTCCCCATCTCATTCTCTGCGACAAAACGCCCAGAGAATGCCATCGGTATTTTCTTCACGGTATACGAAATACCTTCTGCCTGCAACTCCTCCTCTGTCTTCCCGACACCGGCGATCTCCGGATTCGTATAAACGACACCCGGAATAGCCTTATAACTCATCGGGCGCGATTTGCCCAAGAGATGATCCACGGCCACCTCCGCCTCGCTAACTGCCGTATGCGCCAGTAAGGAAAAAGCGGTAATATCACCGCAAGCATATACATTTGGCAGGGAAGTCTGCATGTACTCATTCACCTTCACCCCATTACGAAAAGTCTCCGGAGCCAGTGTCTCCAAGCCAAAACCTTTCGTAACCGGACGACGCCCTACACTCAAAAGGACCTTATCGCCATGCAACGTGAATGTCTCCCCGTCTTTCTCTACAGAAACCTCGGTTCCATGCACCCCGGTCACTTTATGACTTAGATAGAACTTAATCCCCCGTTTAGCGTATTCCGCTTGCAACATTTCGGACAGCTCACGATCCATCGGGCCTAATATCTTATCCAACATCTCCACGACATGTACCTCTACCCCAAGGCTATTGAAGAAAGAAGCGAACTCCATACCGATCACGCCTCCACCGATTATCACCAAAGAGGCCGGAAGCTCCTTCGATTGCAACGCCTCCCGGCTCGTCCAATATTCCGTCTCCGCCAATCCGGGTATAGGAGGAATTACCGTTTCTGATCCCGTACAGATCAAAAGGTTCGCAGCCTCGTATAGCTCTTCTCCGGCGGCGATCGTAATCGTCCCGTCGGCCGCACGTCCTTGGATACAAGCTTCCGCCGTAACCATCACCACGCCATGCTCCGTCATTTTCATACGGATACCGGCTGTCAGCTTTTTCACGACCTTATTCTTACGGGCGATGATTTTCGGGAGATCAAAAGAAGGATTCTCCGCTTTCACCGCATACTTGGAAGCATGCTTGATATTATCATACGTCTTAGCGGAATAAAGAAGCGTCTTTGTCGGCACGCATCCCTCATTCAAACAAACCCCGCCCAATGCGTTTTTCTCAAAAAGAATCGTGGAAAGCCCACCCTGCGCCGCTCTCTCCGCGGCAGTATAACCGGCAGGACCTCCACCGATTATAGCGACATCGTATTTCATACTATTAGATCTATTTAAGTTGTATATTAGGATTTATCTTTCTCAACTGTTTGATAAAATCAGCCCGGTTGGTCGGAGATATGAGCATCCAAGGTTTCCCATTACTCCATATGATCAGCCGATCCAACGAAAGGGCGTAGCTGGACACCGGCATCACGGTAGATTCCAACGCCTCTATATCAGCGATAGCGATCTTCTTCTCCGGGAAAATACTACAATGCGCTATCAACATATCATCTTCCGTTATCCGGTAATACGTATTAAAGAAAACATGAAGCACCCCCAACGCAGCGACCATCATACCCACTATAGCCGATATATTGGTACGCAAAAACGCAGCCACGCAACCGATTACCACCATGATAATCACCAAATGATACCACCATCCCACTTTTGATTTATATTCTCTTTCCATTTTCCGAAATTTGCCGCAAGTTAACGAAAAACGTCAAACAAAAAGAAAATTGCCCAATCTTTCCCATAAAAGAAAATACGCTGTCACTTCTCAGCAACAGCGTATCCACTTAAACCGGTTAATACAAATCATAAGATTGTAGTCGCCTTTTTATTTTAATTCTTCCAATACCGTATAGGATTGTAATACGTTATTCTTATCATATTGTTCCGTACGCACTAAGCCTACATTCGGGCTGTACCACTCATAGCCATACCCAGTGATTGTCTCCTTTGATTTAGGGGAACGTGTAGCGATATTATATTTTACCTTAGCGCAATCGAACGTACCGGCAGGAGTTGTTATGCTTTCCGTTTTAATAAACTCACGGTCCTTAATGGCCATATCCTTACGATTCTTCCGGTTCTTCTTATCGTAGATCTTTACGGAAGCCTCGTCGAAATACACGTTATTCTTATCGAAATTAGCCGCATACGGATTTGGGTAATTTATAAAGTTCTCCGTGATATCCACATTCGTATTCATTTCCGATACCACTCCCGGATAAGAGAGCGTCTCTTTCGAGTCGAGGAAAAATTCTCCATTCTGGCAGTATGCCTTGATATCTCCTTTATTCACGATCGTACCGGAGGGATTAGTATATACGTAGTCCGCTTCCACCTCTTGGCCGGAAGGCAATGTTTCCACCTCATCCACTTGATAACTCATAACAGATTGTAAGTTTCCCTTCGCGTCATATCCTTTACGGACCCATACCGTTCCCTCTGTTTGCGGAAAGAAGAACGTACAATCTTGCGCCATCGCTCCTCCCGCAATCAATGAGATTAAAGCCGTGTATAATATTTTCACCTTCATAATTTTGACGTTTAATTAATTCACTACTAAATACATGCCGGATATCCAATGCTTTGTTAGAACAGAGTGAACCCCTAAATGTTCAGAAGGTAAAAATTAAAAATAGCCAAAATATCTTTCTTGACAATACATTTAACCATAACTATGAAGTAATCTATTACATATTTACATGAAATATACCAGTTTATAAAGGAAATTCATATATCTTTTTACCATCCAAACTATAGATGAAAAACTTTTCATCTACCCTAAACATCTTGGATGAAGTATATAAATAAGCTTTCTTCTCACCCTTTGAATTAACCCACAATGTTTTGTCTCCCAAGAATATCAAATTATCCCCATTTGGTAAAGCCTTAAACGTACGCAACTTAGACAAAGGATAAGTTTGTAAAACATTCAGTTGCTGGTCTAGCTCAACCATTTCATTCTTATCAGTAATCAAACAATAAATCGAATCCGGGCGTTTATATCGCTGATAAGATGTACTATCCCCAAAATCCTGCAAGAAATAAGAAGAATTGGTAAGATATAATAATTTCCCGTTTACTTCGGTATCCCATGATACCTCACTCAACAAGGAATCCCCAGATAACGAGTACTTCCGGATATGATCGGAAAACAAGACCATCAGAGCATCCTCTTCCCAATTTATATCAAACTCCTCCACCATCTCTTTCTTATCCGAGAGCTGGCGGAACCAAACCTTCTCACCCTTTCGTTTATCGAAACAGGCGATAAACGGCCAGCCAACCTTCAGTCTTAAGTATTCGTGAGCATAAGCCTCAGAAGTATCAAAAATAGTATTTCGATACCCAGTTCCCATATTAATCATATAAAGGCTATCTCCTCTCGCAAACAAATGAGAGCGAGATCCCATTCCATCAGGTATCGGATACCCCCATTTAGGTTGCAACTGCCGATCCAGGCAAAACAAATTCTCCCGGCTTGCCACGTAAAAAACTGTGTCGTCCGATAAAACATTCGATACCAGTTCCATCACCTTCTTCGGCCCGGTAGGCACTGCCGCAAAACCGGTTAAGACACCCGTCACCACACCGAGCGCACCAAGAGCGACGGCCTCTTTATAATCACTTGCCCCAGTCGGCATGGCATAACTCGGCCCTTCCCCATTTCCCATGTGAACCAGATGAATCCCATCCGAGACAATCAATCGAGTAGAGTCATCCAGTAAACCACTCTCATTCCATCCATATACATGGCTCATTTTCCGGCTCCACATCTTTTCTCCCGTCGCAAGGCTATGGCCTTCCAACTCGTTAGACACCCCGTTCATATAACTGCCTTTATAAGCCAAAAACATCCGGTTCTTAGCGTCCACCCAATAAGGAATCATTTTCTTTTTCTTCCAAACCTCATTACCTGTTTTCAAATCCAGCAACGATGTAGCCTTCCCCATTGTCACGAACAAAACTCCCTCTGAAGTCAACTTTGGATCTTGATTAAAATAATTGACAGGACGTTGCCATAGCATCCTCTGATCAGCCAAGGAGTAAACGGAAATTCCCCCCCTATTTTTCAAGGAAGTCTCATTTTTCGACAAATTCCGATACCGGATAAAAAGCAAATTATCCGTCGAATCCACATCCACTCCAAGAATCCAGCCGGGTAAAGCCAAACTTTTAGCAATGATAACAGAGCCATCCTCATTGATACCCAATGTGTCCGACAAAAATGTTTGAGATTGTACATCTAATGAAATACAACAAACAAACAGCAAGAAAATTTTGATGACCCTCATATCTCCACAATAATTATTTGATACAATTTCACTTTTGATATTTTTCTAACGAAATACAAGTCACATTATTATAATAGGTTGATCCATCATGACGAAACGTAAACAACTTTCCTGATCGTATTCTATCAATAGTGGGTTGTAAATCATGAGTTACCCGCACTTTGAACCGGCATCATCACTGCCGTACTCGCCGAACCTGCGGCGGCTCCACCGATAAGCGCTTCTATGATGATAGGTATATCAACAGATTGTTTATAGTGTAACTACACTTGTTAAAGTTCAGAAATAAGCTCGGCATCAGTACATATACAAAACCCAAACAAAAAAATAGGCTGTCTCATTTTTCATCATAAAACAGCCTATTTCTAAATAAATTCTTTCTTAATTATCTCTAAAATCAATGGAATAACTCTCCACGACAAATGAATCTACCATTGTAATCCTTCCAATTCAGTTCAACCAAATATTTTTCAACTTCAAGCTCTTTGACCGGCTCAAACTTTACGCCTGTACTTACAGGACGAATTTTAAACATTGAATTTACTAATTAGATATTTTCAACATTCATTTCTTATAATCTATCCATAATATGGATTATATCCATTAAAAATAGTCATAATCACATCTTTCTCTTTTTCATTAAAAATAAATGCAACATTATGATCATCATATTTCTGCCATAAAATAATCGATTCTTTTACTATTTCAATATAAATCCTAAGAGCATTTTCATCCAACATAGATAAATCGTCATGAATAATTGTTATATCTGTATCATCAATCCAACTAAAATCCCTATATATATCTAATAAAGCATCCCAATTATTTCCAAATTCAAAAGGGTAATTTAACACTTTAGTTATTTCATGAAATAAATCAAATTTATTACACACTTTAGAAATATGCCCGAACACACCTCTTTCCATACTGTACACATTAACATCTTTCTCAAAATATATATTTCCCATATTTTAAATATTTACATTTATATTAATCATAAACACACAAACAACTTTTTATCCCCAAAATTAAAATTTTATTTGGATAAATGTATGATAATGATCTGGAGTAAACCACATTTTATTATCTCCTGTTACAATCCTAAGAGTACCTGCCCCCTTCATCAATCCTGGTGTTGGATGAATATACTCTTTATAAACTCCATTTGATAAATTAGGTAATAGCCCATCTTTATTTCGATAAATACTTCCATCATGACGAAACGTAAACAACTTTCCAGACCGTATTCTATCAATAGTCGGTTGTAAATCATGAGTTACCCCATCTGGAGTTGTCACAAAACGAGTCGTACCCGAAGATTGACTAGAAGAAGCAACCTGAGATGATGTCTCTACCGGATTTAATTTAGGGGTATTACTAATATCCGGTTGCGTCACATTTAGCCCACTTCCTTGAGCCTCCATCAACCTCATCTCCGGTGCCGGTCTTGTCGCCGTGTTCTTGAAAGAGAAGATCGTCCGTCCGAATTTAACGTCTTTACCTGTCCAGAAGTTATTACCTTTCAAGGCGGCAACCGTACCGTTTCCGATTCCACCTGTCAAGGCACCACCCAAAATACCCAAGCCATAATCCTTCAAGCTCATAAACGGGTCCCCGAAATACAACGAGTTACCCGCACTTTGGACAGGCATCATCACCGCCGTACTCGCCGAACCTGCGGCGGCTCCAGCCAAAAAGCCTCCGATTCCCCCGGCGGCACCTCCAGCAGCGGCAAAGGCCAACCCACCAGTCGCAGCCCCCAAACCTCCGGCGGCGGCTCCAATACCAAATGCGGCAAATCCATCCTTGAAACTATGAAGTTGACCCGATACAGCCTTATAGATCAAATTTGCTGTTCCTCCGATAACCGCACCTATTATAATATGGATAAACTCTCCATCCTCGTCCACATACCTCAACGGGTTGTTCATGGCATAGCTGTAACGATTGAAGTTCTGGGACAAGTCCGGCATCTGGACAAACGGATCAGGAGCGAGGAAACGACCCAGAGCCGGGTCATACAGGCGGGCGTTCATATTTACCAGACCAAACTCCTTAAGATGTTCATGGCCACTGTAGCCACGACCAAGGAACAACTCTACCTCCTGCCCCGAAGGGATGTAAACGTGACTGGATGAGTTACGTTGGCGACCCCATGCGTCAAAATTATAACTCGCGTATTTCGTCCCTGCCTCGGTGATGATATCCGTGATACTTCCCAGATAATCACGACCTATATAATAAAGTTTCCAGCTATTCGTATGATCCTTCACCAATACCGCCGAAGCGTCGTAGTAATTCTCTCCCGCCAAATACAGCTTCTCCTTATTACCCGAGGGAGTCTCATCGATCTCATAGCAATCCCCCAAATAATAGCGGGTCAACAAACGGCTACCCCCTTTAGCCACCTGCATCTTCACACGCTGCTGATTGCCGTTATAGGTAAACGAGGCCACGTTACCATCTTGCGTAATAGCGTTCGGACGCTTGAAAGAGGTATAGCTAATAACCTGTGTGGCGGAAGAGATAATACCATTTGCCACGCTAGAGGAAGATATGGCGTAAGGCTTGCCACTTGTATTATATGCGAATGTACCACTGACATCCCCTTTGGTTAAGATATTTCCTTTCGCGTCATAAGTTGCCATAAGCCCTTTGTAGGAAGTCAGACGATTAAGATTATCATAAGAGAATTTCTCTTCTTGGGATACATTAATGTCTTTCCGGTAAGTCAAGTTCCGTTTAACAGGATCGAAAACATACTCCATATTCTGGAGGAATGTGGTCACCCCTGTTTTCTGTATCTTCCTGGAAGTAGGGAATCCATAACTGTCATATCCATAGGTACGAGATAAGGCACCGGAGCGTACCTCGGTAGGTAACCCCATGTCATTCTCTTTCGTGAGCTTAAATATGGATGTTTGGTTATTCAGCTTGGTCTCAACTAAATGACCATTCGCATAATTATAATTCTCGGTTGTCAAAACTCCGGATTGAGACGTATACTTAATAGAGCTTACATTTCCTCCGTTATAGGTATAATCCTTTCGTAAATATTTATTGTCTACCGCCGTCTCTGTCTGGCTCGACAGACGACCCAACGCATCATATACATAATCAATGGAAGTTCCGACAGAAGAAGAGACCTTCGTCAACTCATCGTAGCCATTATAAGTATATGTAGTCGTAAACTCTGGTAAAGTCGCCGTTTTAAGGCGATTATACGTATCATATGTGTAATTGATAACCTTATTATTTGCGTTCGTCTCTTTCAATAGGTTGCCGGATGCGTCATAAGCATAAGTTGTCGTACCAGAGCTAGGATCGCCCAAGCTAGTCCGACGGCCGAAACCATCATAACCAAATGAAGTAGTCACGTTACCCGGTGCGACGATAGAAGAAGGTTGTCCATCCGGACGCAGATTATAGGTAATCGTTCCTGCTGGGTCTACCACAGATATAAGATTGCCCAACGCATCATACGTCCGCTTGACAGAGATTCCATCCTCCACCGTTGTTATACTATTGCCGCTATAACCATGAGTCGTTTTTCTTCCGGAAGGTTCCGATATAGCGGTTAAGCGATCATACGTATCATAACTATAGATATTCCAAGCCGTAGCCGAACTACCGGCAAACGGACGAGAGACTTTTTGCACCCTTCCATAACTATCATAAATTTTATCCGTTTTTAGAAAACTGCCATTAAAACGAGTCTCGGCCGTTCTTACCTCTCTATTCAACGCATCATATACACTTTTAGTAGTAGGTTTACCCGTCACAGAACGGGTTATGGCATACAAAGCGTTTGTCCCTTCCTCCGACCATCCGTAAGATACAGTAGCGGTAGTATTATCAGGGAACGTGACACTTGTCTCCCGACCAAATGGATCATACGTATGCGCCGTAGACTTTCCCCGGTGGTCCTTCTCAGAAGACATACGCCCCTCCGTATTATAAGAAAACTCATTTGCAAGTCCTAATGGGTTTGTCACCTTTTTCAATCGACCGTTCGTATCATAAGCATATTCGGTCTTCAGCCCTTTATCCGAACCATACAAGAATAGCGTCTCTTTTGTGATATTACCCGGAGTATCATAAACATACTCGTAAGTTTTCGCTTTATTTCCATTCTTATAGAACACCTTGCTATTCGCATAGCCGTTCGTATGCGAAGGAATATTCATTCGCTCGGTATAAGTACTGCTATTACGAGTAGTAGTCACGCTCTGATCGGTCAAGAAACCAATAAGATATCCACTCTCTGCCGTATTGTTATAAAATGTGTTCGCCTTTTTTACCGTAATACCCCCAGTGTAAGTGATAGTCTCTTGCGTCGCATTTCCATAAGTATCATATACAAAAGCGGTAGTAGCAGTAATACCCTTAAGCAAGTCCTGCTCTGTCTTATTGCTTAAACGTATCTTGACCGTTTTATTGGCTTGAACATTAACGGCAAAATTATAGGTCGATTTCGCCTCAGGTGAAACCTCACTCTTCAATATGCCATATTTATAAGGATCAAAATATTGCTCCGTAAGCTGCCCTTTCAAATTCGTACGGAATATACTCTCAAATCCCCTAAACCCCAATCCTTGGCGGTGAATAACACCACCTCGGTACGTGAAAGTGAAATTATCAACCCGGTTACCTTTCATATAAGTACTGGAAAAGGCTATGACAGGAATAGACTCTTGAATGTCCACATACGGGAAAACAGCGTTCGCACCCTTAGCATAAGTACCGGAAGATATGGCCTCCTCATTCATCAACAGGTATGTGTTCTTTTCGACCACTCCCAAACTATTCGCCATACCCGTGGCCAAAACGCCTTTATTGTCATTCCTCTTGAATGAATATTTTGTAACCACTCCATTCTTCAAGCTGACCAATTGACTAAAATAATTATGACTGTTTATATTAGTCGGGATCAAGATTGATTTCGATGTATAATTTTGGGCACATTCAACCGAACCCACGTTATTTTTCTTAGCGAGGTAAGTGAAGAAACCGGAGCTATGATACCGGATCAAGTCTGTCATACCATCCCCGTTTACATCTTGTAGCAAAAAGCCATCCGTAGAAATCCCCGAGTTTTGAGTACCGGCAAACGTGGATTTATAAAATTGTCCATCTCCCATCGAGTTATAAGCGGCCCACGTATAGACTGGATCCTTTTTTTTCGGAGATACCAGCAAATCCATAAGCCCATCTCCGTTGATCTCCCCCAGCAACAGCGAGCGATCTTTTAGATCCACCTTTTTTAATCCGGTATAAGTAGAGACTTTTCGGCCCGTCCAAGTACTACCGGAAACATCAAAAGTATATATATTTACCCCGGAGTCATTAATAAGAGCGATGTCACTTTTCCCGTCTCCATCATAATCTAATACCAGAAGTCTATCTGTTTTCTGAAATGCGTCCTCAGGATCAGGCTGCTCCGTGCCTACAAAATTAACGTTATAGGGAAACAAGTAACTCTGATATAAGACCTTACCACTTTCCAAATCAAATATATAGCATTTAGAGGTCTTACTGGTCTCTCCAAAAGGATGATGGCAAGAGACCGCTAGTACTTCCTGTTTTCCATCCCCATTGAAATCCCCTGTATAATAAAACTTAGGATGTATGCTCTTTGCCCCATCCGCATCGGTCAATACGGTCGGGAAATTAAAAGTCCGTGTATATTTAGATACCAATCCCACAGTCAAACTGGCCCTATATACACGGAAAGTCACTTGATCATTATCACCGGAAACGCCATTGTTTACTTTTATGATATGCTCTTCTTGCTTTCCCTCCAAATCCGCACAAAAGATATCGATAAAATTAGCTCCGGTCGTAAGATTGGGCATGGGGGAAGCGTACTCGCTATTCAATCCGGCATAAAGATAGATTTTCTCTTCTCCGGTGAATTTATTGTCATATCTATTCTGGGAATGCTGAAAAGCCGTCGAATGTCTGTAATGCTCCCAATAGGGATTCTCATTAGGCAAAGAGATCAAACCATCTGCCCCCGACGCATAATCATACCTTCCTTTCACTACCTTGATACGAGCAGGATCCGTTGATTCATACCAATTATATAGCTGTGTGACAGAACCATTATCATAAGACCCATCTGTTATGCCTTCTCCATAGTAAAGCTTTATAGGGTTCAGAGATTGCCCGGAGGCGGAATAATCTATCTGGCTTAAAACTGAGCTATTGTTCTGGTTTTTATAGCTCAAGCTATACGTACAAAGCGCAGTAGAGCCTAATTTACTGATGATTTTAGCCAGCAAGTAGCTTTCCCCTGTCTTAAGCCCCCCTATAAAAGAGACCAAGGGGTCCGGTCGTGAGGCTTGATACTGAAATTCCACAGAGGCACCATTATAAGCAACTTTTGTCAATCTGTAATGGTTTTCTTGCTCGACATAAGTATATAGGATCTGATTATTTCGCAAGTCAGACAAAGAAACTATCGGATAAAAGATCTTATTGCTTGTATTTGAGGCATATCCAAATATGCCCTTGGTTCCATTAGGATAAAATACCTCAAAATATTTCACGACATCGCCGGACAAAAAAGCTTTTACTTTTATATTGCCTTGCTCGGACTCATAATTAATAGTTGTCGCATTCTCTGAGATCTTTATAAGACGCATCCCGTCTAACACGAACGCATCCGCTTTCGTACGTAAAGCTCCTTGGGGCTTACCATCATAATAAATATTCCTACTCGTACGCATGATCGATTGCACACCGCCAATACCCCATCCAATACCAACGATGCCATTTCCTTGCTGGCTATTATAAGCCAATGATAATTGGGGTTCAAATCCATTTATACCCGGATAAACCTGTATGGGAACCGTATAGGTTTTAGCTCCAGTCGGGGAAACACCTGTTTGTATCGGTATCTCTCCTACAGCTTTCGATTTATCTATTGTAACTGTAGTCGGAACGTAAGTATTATCAGATATGGCTTTAGGAACAAAAGCCTGAGGTTGCTGTGAAAACCTTTCCGGATTTTCTGCAGTTTTCGCTATAACCGGAGGATATAAAGCCTTCAATAAAGAATCCTCATAAGCCTTGTAATCACTTTCCTTCCAATCGAAAAATTGATTATTCTCAGCAACTCCTTGGGCACATAAATAAGAAGATGGGGACATAAACATGATAAATATCCCTATCGTATATAAATATATTAATTTCATCTATAAGTATACTTAAATTATATTTTGATCAATCCTCCTCTTGGTCTACGGGAACGGCCTCCAAAGATGAAGCCATCGCACTAAATTGCCGTGTTGTTCTATTTCCTGACGCATCATAAGTATAAGTAAATATCATTTGTTGGGATTGCCTAATATTCAAAATTCCGCCAGACTTTACCTCAAAAGGCCCATTAATCGTAATTTGCGCCGGAGCGGAAAGAGATAAATTACCATTACTTGCCACGGTTACATTTTGGACAGCCAACGTATTACAGCCCAAAACTGATACACTTGATGAAACTGTCTGATTTGTATAAGTACTCACACAGCTTCTCGTGTCAACCTCTTGTGATGATAACGGGGAAAATAAGCAAGTCAATACGATACATGTAAAAAAGACGATTCTCTCTTTCATATCAAAGAATTTATGATTCTGTTATTTCTATTTTTAATTCCTTGAGATTACAGACTTACATACTTCTTCAAAGTATCCGCTTTCTTCCCATCCACAAACAACGTATAAATAAACGTTCCATAACCAAGTTCCGAACGGCTTACTTCTACCACATTACTACTTCCATTATCCAACTTAATAACTTTCACGGGTTTACCTGTGACATCAAATATCTGTAGACTAGCAGACACAAACGTCGCCGGTAAGGTATAAGAGACAGATGCACCTTCCCTATTATATAATTTTGCGCCATCCACAGCACTTATATTACTTGTGGAAGTCGTGTTCGAACGTAATTGAGATTGTACCTCCGGCGATAGTAGAGCTTGCAAATTATCAATCACCTCATTCTGTTGTTGGATCGTTTGTTGCATCTCCTTGATACTTTCTACGATAAGCGGAATAAAACCTATATAATCTATAGACATCATCCCGTTTTCATCCGTTTGTACAAGTTCGGGTAATACCTTTTGTATGTCTTGAGCCAAAAAACCAATTCGTTTACGACTAGCCTCCGCTGCCTCTCTTCGATCTATCTCTGCTTGGATTTGTTTGTCTCTATTTATCTTTGCGATAGTAGCGGCATCCATAATCTCCTCTGAATCGGAGGAACTTCCCGATATCCCATTATCCAATGTGGCAGAGAACTTAGACTCATCCTGCTCCCTATTCTCCTCAAGTGTAGAGAGGTTGTATGAATAAGAGACCCCATTCACTTGCTCTAAAAGAGCTAATGGATTTTGCAGCGACTCTACATTTTCCTTCAAGCGAGCGTCTGAAGTTATATTCACTCCATTCACACGAAGATTCGTATTGAACACGAAATTAGTATTACTAGCCGGATTGTAATACGCCACGACATTGTTAGCATAACCATTTGTAGTCATATAAATACCCAATTTCCCATGCAACCAAAGTTGATCCGTATCCGTGGTTCCATATTCTCCAGCAAACACATTCCAACCTTGATTTGCATATTGTCCAAAATCACCAAATGTTAATTTCGAACCTGCGCGTGCATCCCCTATCCGACCATATATCTGCATAGAGGTTACATTTCCTAAGTCCTCATTATTGTCTTTTAAAAGGCCTGCTTGTACTCGTCCATTTGAAAGAACCCGGAGTTGAGCATTTGCGTTTGATACTAAACTAATTAAAATTAAGAAAGAAAAAAGTCTTGTTGTTTTCATATAAGTTGTTCTAAAATATAAATAGATAAACATTCAAATAATACTTCTAAGGAACCCAGTACCATATCCAAACAATTGCGTAAAAGAGGCTATTACGGATAGCGATCCTACACGTAAATCACATTTATTGCGGAACATTGCGTCTACAAACAATAAAAGGG
>ERZ833963.73-NODE-73-length-142337-cov-75.205275_pt1 | contig 142337 bp, 132 predicted proteins | sample MGYA00519693_ERZ833963 | MGnify/ENA primary metagenome ERZ833963 (study PRJEB31850, sample SAMEA3708748) | human gut metagenome | biome: human gut; feature: human-associated habitat; material: faeces | place: China | collected 2014 ...
CACTGGTGTTCCTCCTAATATCTACGCATTTCACCGCTACACTAGGAATTCCACTTACCCCTCCGACACTCTAGTACGACAGTTTCCAATGCAGTACCGGGGTTGAGCCCCGGGCTTTCACATCAGACTTGCCGCACCGCCTGCGCTCCCTTTACACCCAGTAAATCCGGATAACGCTTGCACCATACGTATTACCGCGGCTGCTGGCACGTATTTAGCCGGTGCTTCTTAGTCAGGTACCGTCATTTTCTTCCCTGCTGATAGAGCTTTACATACCGAAATACTTCTTCGCTCACGCGGCGTCGCTGCATCAGGGTTTCCCCCATTGTGCAATATTCCCCACTGCTGCCTCCCGTAGGAGTTTGGGCCGTGTCTCAGTCCCAATGTGGCCGGTCACCCTCTCAGGTCGGCTACTGATCGTCGCTTTGGTAGGCCGTTACCCTGCCAACTGGCTAATCAGACGCGGGTCCATCCCATACCACCGGAGTTTTTCACACCGGACCATGCGATCCTGTGCGCTTATGCGGTATTAGCAGTCGTTTCCAACTGTTATCCCCCTGTATGAGGCAGGTTACCCACGCGTTACTCACCCGTCCGCCACTCAGTCACAAAATCTTCATTTCCGAAGAAAATCAAATAGAGTGCTTCGTTCGACTTGCATGTGTTAAGCACGCCGCCAGCGTTCATCCTGAGCCAGGATCAAACTCTCATGTTAAAAAGTTTTGTCCTGCCAGAATTAAATCTGGCTTTTAATCAGAAACAATGTCCTGATTTACTGTTTTAAGGTTGCTTCTTTATAGAAGCGTTCTTGAATTATTCTCAAAATCTTTCAAGGTTTTTCACTGTTCAGTTATCAATGTTCGTTGTTGTTATTTCCAACAGCTTGTATATTTTATCATATCTTCAAGTCGTTGTCAACAACTTTTTTATTTTTCTTTGTTGTCTCTCAAACGCAACAACTCTGATATCTTATCATGTTTGTCATTGTTTGTCAACAACTTTTTTCATCATCATGACCACCAACCATCACTCAGCTTCCTGCCAGTGCCTGTATCAGTGTCCTCGTCACGAGTCAGCTTAGATATAATATCACGCAGACAACCTAAAGTCAACAAAAACTTTACATTTTATTTGCAAAAATATAAGCACCACAAGATATTGTTTCCTGGGTGCTTACAAACCACAATTCAATCATAAAAACGAAAGCAGAATCGTCAGTATTAAATTATTTTCATATAGCCATTGCAGAATTTCCGACTGATATACCGCATCAATCACAACCCTCCCGGCTTCTGTCGCTGCCCCCATTGCTGCAAACGCAAATACCAGCCATACCAGCAACAGTCCTTTGATCAATCCGGCAATTCCCCCAAGCATATGATTTACTCCTCCTATTATGGGCAGTTTTGCCACCAGATCAATCGCAGTGGCAATCAGATGAAAGGCGATCACCGTAATCAGCATAACAATAACAAATGCAATCGCTTTCATGGCAAGGGATGATGCTTTTGACGCAATTGTATTATACAGTCCGCTTTGCTCCATCCAGCCATCCGCAAGTTTATGTGTATCCCCCATCTGGTTCCATACGTTTGCCGGCAGTTTCATTCCCAGACCGCTGAGATCTTTCTGTTCCTGCGTGTTTTGTTCTTCTGTACTTTTTTCTTCCCCTGCCACGGCATTTTGCAATTTCTCTTTGCAATTCTTTTCAATTCTGGTATCCAGGCCTGTGTGTTCTGTCATCCAGTCTGCAACATACGGCGTTGCAAACGTAACAAAAACCAGAATCAGTATCCAGGCAGCCATTGAATAAACCACACGCAGGAAACCACGGAAGAATCCCCAGACAATATTTCCGGCAACAAGTAATACAACCAGTATCAATAACCAGTTCATTGTAATCGTACCTCTTCTATTTCTCCGTTTAATACCAATGTATAATTCTGACCATCCGATCCCGACAATACGTTATAAAGCTGCCGGTCAAACGTATAACGGAATTTACGGATGCTGTGTATGGTAAACAATTCACAGTTATAATCATCCCGGACACATATTTCATTATTATCGAGGAGCTCGATTCTGTTGTATGCGATCTCTGTATCATTCTCCATGACCGTTTTACCATTCATGTCATAGACTTTTATGTGCCAGCTGTTTTCTTTTTTGGTATCGCTGTATGAAATACCGACATATTTATTATTATAGAAGACACTCTGTATCTCCCGTTTAAACTTTATCTGTTTTTTCGGCGCAGGTTTTTGTGCTCCGTCAAACCAGATCAGTCCGGCATCGCTGATCGCGAGAAGTTTTCCGGATTCGGTATAAACCAGTTCCGATATCATCGTATTTTTGTAACTGTACGTTCCCACATTGTTGTCGATTTCATTCTGCCCAACCGAACCAAAGTTATAGAAGGTAACCGTGGAACAGGTTTTGCCCTTTGTCACATCGAGCATATCTACTGCCAGTTTCTGCGCATCCGGAGCCAGCGCAATATCTACAGGAAAACTTCCTTTTTCCTGATAAAATTCACCACTGGCAAGTTCCTGTCCCTTTTTGTCATAAAGCCGTACATACGAGACATCATCCTCCTTCATCAGCACAGCCACCGTTCCCTGACGGGCAACACATACACGTTCAATCGGTGTTGCCGTTTCGATTTTCTTTACCAGTCCGCGTTCCGACATGATATAAATGAATGTCCCTCCACGATCATAAACTGCAAGATACTGTTCACACACGGAAAGTTCCGGCGCAGTCATTTCATAAGACTGGTTCCAGATCAGCCGGTCATCTGTATCGTGACACACGATTCCGTCATTATCATATTCCAGTATTTTTCCCTGGAACATCTTATATCCCGTTGCCGCACTGTCCTTTCTCTCCGCCGATGCCTGCACCTCAAATCCTGAATATGTGCGAAGTGCAGACCAAAGTTCTACAAAAATCACTGCTGCTACAACAGTAACGATCACAAGTGCCGTCCTGCGGGCTATTTTATGCCTGTGTCTCCTGATTTTTTCTTCCAGTTCCTCCAGGTCTTCCTGACTTGTCTCTACGGTTTTAAATTCCGTTTTTTCAGCCACCGATTTTTCTCCTTTTCGCTTACGTTTCTATCATTATAGCATTGCAGTCCCCGTTACGGAAGTAATAATTTCTGCCCAACCCTGATATCATCCGAATCTTCCAGATCATTCGCCTTTTCAAGCTCTTTTAATTTTTTCATTGATCCGTATGCCTGTTTACAGATTCCGCTCAACGTATCCCCCTGTTGTACCACATAATAATTTTGTGTATTTTCTACCGCCACAGGTTTTTCTTTCTCCTCTGCCGGCTGTGTGGAAGGTGCCGCTTCCTCTGCCTTTTTCACCGCTCCCGCCGGAACCTCCTCAATCGGTATCAGCTGCATGGGTTCACTGATGGTTTCCGTACTCTTTGCGCTCTCCGTCTGTTCTTCCACTATATTTTTTTCAGTTCCCACCAGGACTTCTGCCGGTTGTGACACATGGCGGATTTTTTCCCCTATCGTCTCCACGGTCTGCTCCAGACCCGGAATATGAATTCGCTGCTGCCAGATTCCGACCCCGGCCAGAACCAAAAGCAACGCGATTGCGGCAGCCATCGCATACGACGTTGGTTTGCGTTCGCTCTTTGAACTGCTGCATTCTTCTTTTTCGTTCTCTTTTTTGCTCTCCGTCAGAATCTCCGGAAGCATCTGCCGGGTTCCACGTCTCGGCAGTTCAATCGTCACATCCGGGATCCGTATCTCATGCAGTTCCCTTGCATAATAGATATAAAACCCGTTTTTCGGTTGCAGCCGGTTGCCTTTATGCAGATAAAAGTATTCTTCCCCCTCCATACTGTCCATAAGGAAAAGAACCTGATGTGCACCTCCGAACTGTTCTCTGTGGATAGCTTCCAGTTCTGCTGTCAGGCGTGGTGGATATCCTTTACAATCCAACGCCCATCCGACAATAATGGAATTCTCATAAGATCTCTTAATCTCACGGAATACATCCGACCACGCATGTGTTCCCCATCTCGGCAGATTCTGTGAAAATTCCATATCCCTTACCGGAATGGCAGCCTCTACAAAGGTCATATATACACCCTGCTCGCACTCTGTATGCCCCATAAAGATAAACACTCTCCGCTCCTCATAAGTTTCTTCATGCACCCTGGCATACGCCGCATTTTCTATGTAAATCCGATCCCCCTCTGCCGGTGTTCCGATCTGTCTGATATTTTTCAGGTCACGTCCCGGTCCTTCTGCAATATCTATCATATCCTGCCTCCTTATCCGTTTTTCCAGAATATAGTATCACCACCATCCGGTAGAATTTTGGAAAAACCTGACAGGCATGAAAAAAATCGTACGACACTACCAGACATATTTCCAGACTTCAGGCAAAAAAAGACTGCCATATCCTTCGATACGACAGCCTCCTTTGTACTTGCTGTATTATTTTGCAAAAGCTTTTACTTTTTTGTAAATTCCTTCTGCGTCCAGTTCATATTTATGAATCAGCTCAACCGCCGGTCCGGATTCTCCAAACCGGTCATTCACGCCGATACGCATCATCTTTGTCGGTGCCTTTTCACACAATACTTCCGCTACCGCGCTTCCAAGTCCACCGATTACGGAATGTTCCTCAACGGTTACGACTTTCTTCGTCTTTGTTGCAGATGCAACAACCAGTTCCTCGTCAATCGGCTTGATGGTATGGATATTGATTACTTCTGCAGAAATTCCATCTTTCTCCAGCATCTTTGCAGCTTCTAAGGACTCTGACACTTCCAGTCCTGTCGCAAAAATGGTTACATCCGTACCTTCTTTTAATACGATTCCTTTTCCGATCTCAAACTTGTAATCCGGTCTGTCATTGATCACCGGCACTGCCAGACGTCCAAACCGAAGATACACCGGTCCCACATGATCATATGCTGCATGTACTGCTGCGCGTGCTTCCACATCATCCGACGGGTTGATCACTACCATACCAGGAATCTCACGCATCAGGGCCAGATCCTCCAGACACTGATGGGTAGCTCCGTCTTCTCCGACCGAAATTCCTGCATGGGTAGCTCCGATCTTTACATTCAGATGTGGATAGCCAATGGAGTTGCGAACCTGCTCGTAGTTACGTCCGGCTGCAAACATTGCAAAAGAACTGATAAACGGAACTTTCCCACAGGTAGATAATCCTGCAGCAATACCTGTCATGTTGCACTCTGCGATACCGCAGTCCCAATGGCGCTCCGGAAATTCTTTCTGGAAAATACAGGTTTTGGTAGCACCTGCCAGATCTGCGTCGAGCACGATGAGATTCTCATGCTCTTTTCCAAGTTCTACCAATGCATTTCCATAGCTGTCTCTGGTTGCAATTTTCTTTACTTCTGACATAATGCTTCACCTGCTTTCTCAAGATCTTTCATAGCGATTTCGTACTGCTCGTCATTCGGAGCTTTTCCATGCCATCCGGCTTCATTCTCCATAAAGGAAACTCCCTTTCCTTTGATGGTCTTTGCAATAATGGCAGTCGGCTGACCTTTGGTCTTCTTCGCTTCCTCAAATGCTGCACGGATCTGGTCGAAATCATTTCCATCAATCACGATCGTGTGGAAATTAAATGCCTCAAACTTCTTATCAATCGGATACGGAGAACATACTTTGTCAATCTCCCCATCAATCTGCAGATTATTATTGTCTACAATCACTACCAGATTGTCCAGCTTCCGGTGTCCTGCCCACATAGCAGCCTCCCAGATCTGTCCCTCCTGAATCTCACCATCTCCGGTCAGGGTGTATACACGATAGTCCTTGTGATCAAATTTTCCGGCTGCTGCCATACCTACTGCAGCAGAAACTCCCTGCCCCAAAGATCCACTGGACATATCAACGCCAGGAATATGCTTCATATCCGGATGTCCCTGCAGATACGAACCTGTATGGCGCAGTGTCACAAGATCTTCCTTCGGGAAAAATCCGCGCTCTGCAAGTGTGGAATAATAAGCCGGTGCTACATGTCCTTTGGACAATACAAAACGGTCACGATCCTCCATCTTCGGGTTCTTTGGATCAATATTCATCTCTTCGAAATACAGATATGTAAAAATATCTGCCGAAGACAGCGATCCGCCCGGATGACCGGATTTTGCGCTGTGCACTGCCGTTACAATGCTCTTACGGATTTCATTCGCAAGCTTTTCCAATTCTAAATGATTCATTATTTGTCCTTTCCTCCTTTAAACACAAGAATAGCTATATATTTATAATTCTGTTCTCCCCTGCAATGCACGCAGAAGAGTTACTTCATCGATATATTCCAGATCTCCGCCAACCGGCACTCCGCTGGCAATCCGTGTCACTTTAATCCCGGTCGGTTTGATGAGTTTGCTGATATACATCGCCGTTGTCTCACCTTCCAGACTGGAATTCGTTGCAATAATCACCTCATCCACATCTTTTTCCAGACGCACCATCAGTTCCTTCAGCCGGATATCGTTCGGACCGATTCCAAGCATGGGGGAAATTGCACCATGCAACACATGGTAGACCCCGCTGTATTTTCCGGTTTTTTCATAGGCAACCAGATCGCGGGTATTTTCTACCACCATAATCGTCTTGTGATCTCTGGATGTGTCACTGCAGATCGGACAAATTTCCTGATCTGTCAGGTTATAACAGCACTTGCAGTATTTGACATTTTTCTTTGCAGAAACAATTGCCGATGCCAGTGCATCCACATGATCCTGTGGCATATTCAGAATATGAAATGCCAGCCGCTGTGCGGATTTGGCTCCGATTCCCGGAAGTGCAGACAGTTCTTCAATCAATTTTGCAATCTCATGACTGTAATAATCCATATCAGAACGGAAGTCCTCCACCTAATGCCCCTGTAATCTGTGACATGGACTGCTGGGAAGCTTCGTCAATTTTACGCATCGCCTCATTTGTCGCTGCCATGATCAGATCCTCGAGCATCTCAATATCATCCGGATCCACTACTTCTTCTGCCAGTTTTACCTTTGTCACCTCATGCTTGCCGGAAACCGTCACTTCCACGGCTCCGCCTCCTGCTGCTGCCGTAACTTCCTGTTCCTCTAAATTCTTCTGCGCCTCTTCCATCTGCTTTTGCATCTTCTGCGCCTGTTTCATAATATTCGCCATATTTCCCGGCATACCGCCAGGGAATCCACCTCTTTTTGCCATGTGGGGTCCTCCTGCTTTCTAATTTCAGTTATTTACGAATCTTGTATTATCATACCATTAGAAGTTCTCTTCCTCAATATCAAAATTGATTAATTGCCGCAAATCCGGTACCGTATTGGCTGCGCTGCGTCCTCCTTCATTTAAGCGGAGCTGCACTTCTACCTGCTTTGCACACCGCTGCGCAATCATTTCTTTCAAATGATCAATACACCCTGCCTTATTGTCGCTTAGATAGGCAAACGCGTTGGCATCGTCAAACACCAGGAGCAGTTCTCCCGTCGGTCCAAGCGTCGGCACCGCCTGATTTAAATACTGTCTGGTGATGCCTCCCATCTCCGAAATGACCGACCGCCAGTTGTTCATCACCTGTTTAATGTCCTCCGGAATGGCTTTGGGAAGCTGTGTTTTCTCCGGTGCCTGTGCCGCCGGAGCCTGCGTGCCACCTGCTGCCGGAACTGCTGCACTCTGTGGTGCTGCCGAAACAAATGCCCCGCTTTCTAATTTCTGCTCCATATCATCCATACGCTCATTGAGTGCCGACAGATCTTTTTCCATCTGCGGACGGCAAAGCTTGATAATTGCAATCTCCAGCAGGATGCGCTTCTGTGCCGCATACCGGATCTGGCTGGACAGCTCTGAGAAAATCCGGATATACCGGATCAGTGTTTCCGGCTCCACCATCTGTGCCTCTTCTTTCAGGGCTGCCAGATGATCTGCCGACATATCCAGCACTTCCTCCATGTCATCCGCACTCTGGATGAGCAAAAGATTTCTCATGTACCAGGTAAAATCGTTCACCATCTGTCCCAGTTCCCGTCCCTGATCCACCAAATGATCCACCGTCCGGATGGCACCGGTCACATCTTTTGCCAGCACCTGGCGCAACAGTGCGGAAAACACTTCCGTATCCACTGCACCGAGCACTTCCAGCACATTTTCATAGGTGAGTTTTTCCCCCAGATGAAAGGCAATACACTGGTCGAGCAGACTCAGCGCATCACGCATCGAACCGTCCCCGGCTTTTGCCACATAACGCAGTGCGCGCTCCTCGACATCCACCTGTTCGGTGCGCATCAGTTCCGCCAGACGATCGGTAATGGTATCAATGGAAATCCGGTGAAAATCATATCTCTGGCAACGGGACAGAATCGTAATCGGGATCTTGTGTGCTTCCGTTGTCGCAAGAATAAAAATCACATATGCCGGCGGCTCCTCCAGCGTCTTGAGCAGCGCGTTGAATGCGCCTGCCGACAGCATATGCACCTCATCAATAATGTAAACCTTGTATTTTCCCTCTGTCGGGCGGTAAGATACTTCTTCCCGGATCTGCCGGATATTATCCACGCCGTTGTTCGATGCCGCATCAATCTCTATGACATTCATAGAAGTCCCGGCGGCAATGCCCTGACATGCAGGGCATTGTCCACAGGGACTTCCGTCTACCGGGTGTTCACAATTTACTGCTTTTGCAAAAATCTTTGCAACTGTCGTCTTTCCGGTACCCCGGGTACCGCAAAACAAATAAGCATGTCCTATGCGATCGGCTTTGATCTGGTTCTTTAATGTTGTAACAATGTGTTCCTGTCCTTTGACATCTTCGAATTCCTGCGGACGGAACTTACGGTATAAAGCCGTGTAAGACATTTTTCTTCTCCTTTTTGCCGGATATCAGGAAATTTAATCTCCAAAACTGATACCGATCCGTTTTGCCTCCTGAATCATCTGACTGTCCGGATCAACCGTCTTTAACTTGCCTGCCACCTCTCCAAGCGGCACACATTTGGTCTTGTTGTTGATCATGGCGATCATGCAGCCAAATTTTCCATCCATAATTGCTTTGGCAGCGGCAGATCCAAGACGGGTACATAGTACTCTGTCGTATGGACACGGACTGCCGCCACGCTGTGTGTGGCCCGGAACCGCAACGCGGACTTCCACACCGCATTTCTCCTGAATCTGATCTGCAATCTCATAAGAAACCGATGGATACTTGCGGGATGCAACTTTTGCCTTGTACTGCTTCTTGGTAAGCTGTGCATCGTCTTTGGAGATTGCACCTTCTGCAACTGCAAGAATCGTAAATCCTTTTCCGTCTTTTGTACGCTTATGAATCGCATCCACGACCTTGTCAATATCATATGGAATCTCCGGGAGCAGAATAATGTCGGCACCGCCTGCCACTCCTGCATACAGGGTAAGCCATCCTACTTTGTGTCCCATCACCTCTACAATAAATACACGGTTGTGGGAAGCAGCCGTTGTATGGATGCAATCGATGGTCTCTGTCGCTATATTAATTGCACTCTGAAAACCGAATGTCACATCTGTTCCGTAAATATCATTGTCAATGGTCTTTGGAAGATGAATAATATTGAGTCCTTCCTCGCGAAGCAGATTGGCCGTCTTTTGTGTACCGTTACCACCTAAGATAACCAGACAGTCGAGTCCGAGCTTACGGTATGTGGACTTCATGGCCTCTACCTTGTCCAGACCGTTTTCATCCGGCACACGCATCTGTTTGAATGGCTGGCGGGAAGATCCGAGAATCGTTCCACCTCTGGTAAGGATTCCGGAAAAATCCGAGGCTGTAAGAATTCTGTACTGTTCATAGATCAGCCCTTTGTACCCATTTTCAAATCCATAAATCTCCAGTTCGTCTACATTCGTAGTAAGTCCTTTTACAACACCACGCATGGCTGCATTTAAAGCCTGGCAGTCTCCGCCGCTGGTAAGCATTCCGATCTTCATCATGCACGTTTCCTCCTGCATATTCTCTTATTGTGTACCAAATGTTTTCACATACACATTTGTATTATAGTATAATTTTTGTCCGTTCACAAGATAAGCGACTTGAAAAATGTATGTAAATTCTGTATACTATTAAGGAGCACATCGCATGAGAGTTCCGCTCCGCGGAAGCGATGTACGTAGGAGATATAGCTTACGCTATACCTCAAGGAGCACATCGCATGAAAGTTCCGCTCCGCGGAAGCGATGTACGTAGGAAATTCATCGGAGATGAATTTCAAGGGAGAGTTGTCCGAGAGGTCGAAGGTGCCGCACTCGAAATGCGGTTTGCGTCGAATAGACGCAACGTGGGTTCGAATCCCATGCTCTCCGCTCACTTTTCAAACAAAAACAGCACCGCAGTCTTCACCTGCCCGGTGCTGTTTTTATATGTCAATGACGTCCCCGGTTATTTCCACGCCGATCCGTCATGTCACGCTTTTCGCGGAAATCACGGCTCCGATGCTCACGGGAATCGTTTGCTCTGTTTCCATCCGCACGGCTTCCATGATCCGCATCGCTGTTTTTGGCGGATGACGGTCTCTCTTTTTTGCGGCCGATATATACGTTCCATTTCATATAGGCTTCCTGCGCATTGCGGGATTTGTAGATTACGTTGCGTTCCTCCCCTACAATATCCGTAATGCTGTACCAGCCTTTGTCATACTGGAATTCCGCTGTCTTTCCTTCAAGTTCTTTATTTCCAAGTACAAATTTATGTATTGCCTGCTGTGGCTGCTGCTGTGCCATCCTATCCCTCCTTTTTTCCTAATACATACTCCACGGCCTGTCTCAGTTTTTCATCTTTTTTCATTTCTTCCGTTCCCTGAAGTGCCTCTGCCTCTTCCCTGGTAAACAATTCCCGCAGTTTTACCTGATGGTTTTCTACCGGAATATAAGATACCTTGGATTTGTCGAACACGGAACGCAGCACATAGTACGGAATTTTGCGCTCCCTGCGTGATGCGGAGAGCGAAACAATATTTTCTACCTGACAGACTCCCTGTGTTTCACTGTATATGATCTGTTTTTTTTCAAACATTCTGTCACCTCTGAAAAAGATAAAATTATCATATCACAAGAAAAAAGTTTTGACAAATGCCCCAAAACATTTTACGCTTGTCCCAGGGAGGAAATTGTATATGTGGATTCTATTTGCATTTGGGTCAGCTCTGTTCGCCGGACTGACTTCCATACTGGCGAAATGCGGTATCAAAAATACCGATTCCAATGCAGCTACGGCGATCCGTACCATTATTGTACTTATTTTTTCATGGATCATGGTATTTCTGGTCGGGGCACAACACGGCATCGGAAGTGTTTCTGCCAAAACCTGGACATTTCTGATCCTGTCCGGACTTGCCACCGGTGCTTCCTGGCTGTGCTACTTCCGTGCACTGCAGATCGGAGATGTGGATAAGGTGGTACCTGTCGATAAATCGAGTGCCATCCTCTCCATTCTTCTCGCTTTTTTCTTCCTGCATGAGAGCATCAGCCCACTGAAACTTCTATGCGTGGTGCTGATCGGCGCGGGAACCTACCTGATGATCACGAAAAAGGAAACCTCTTTTGAGAATTCCGGGAAAAAAGGCTGGAGCTGGTTCTTCTACGCGCTTGGCTCTGCCGTCTTTGCCAGCCTGACTTCTATTCTGGGAAAAGTCGGCATTGAAAACATTGATTCCAATCTGGGAACAGCCATCCGTACCATCGTTGTGCTGATCATGGCATGGATTGTCGTGTTTGTCACGAAAAAGCAGGACAGCGTGCGCACAATCGATCACAGGGAACTTGGCTTTATCTGCCTGTCCGGACTTGCCACCGGTGCTTCCTGGCTATGCTATTACCGTGCGCTGCAGGATGGTCTGGCAAGTGTCGTTGTGCCGATCGATAAGCTGAGTATTCTGGTTACCATTCTGTTTTCTTATCTTGTATTTCATGAGAAACTGGGGAAAAAAGAAGCCGGGGGACTGGTGCTGATAGTGGTGGGAACGCTTGGGATGCTGGTGTAGTATCCCTTGCTATGCCCTTCAGGCGCACCAACCAGACAATATTTACCAGATCATTCGTTTATCGTCTCTGTTTCTATCCTGCAGGTATAAGTTTTTTCGGCTTTCCTGTAATTAATTCCGACCAGAAGCATGCTTCCATGGTATCCTTTTAATGTCTTGTCATACTTTTTCTCCCGAATCTGATCAAGTGCTGTCTGTGCAGACTGATCCCACTTCAATTCAACAATCATAGCATGACTTTCGACATGCTTTCTCGGAACAAACACCAGATCCGCAAAACCCTTTCCACCTGCTAATTCCCGGTAAATCTCATGCGTTTTCTTTGCCGCATAGTATGCCAGTGACAGTACACACGCCAGGGAATTTTCATCATTATATTTCAGAATGGAAATATTCTCTTCATGCACCCGCTGAATTTGTTGTGCAACATATTCTTCGTCCCCACGAAGTGTAGCTTCCATCAAATCCTCTGACCGCCGGATGGCCGCCATCACCGGTTCCCAGCCTCCGTCCTCGATACAGTTAATAAACTCTTTCTGCACTTCCTGATTGGGGATGCAGACGGTCTGTGCGTAAAAATCGTATGTCAGATATCCCAGATGAACCAACAACGTCAGTACATCGTCCGCACTGGCAAACGTTGTCATGTCATTCTGGAATTTATCCGGATTTACCGGGATGTGTTCCCCGGCAATCAGCCGGGTGGTCAGTTCTTTTAACCCATACTGGTTCATCTGGATGTATTTCTTTAATGCCTCATATGTCTCTGTTTTTGTCCAGTAGCTGTCGTAGTCATGACCAAGCATTGACATGACTACAGAACGCGGATTGTAAATCTGCACGCCCTTTAAATCATAGCCATCATACCACTGTTTCGTCTTGTCGTATGGCATGTCATACTGGCGGCAGAGTTCCTGCACCTCGGCCTCTGTAAAACCGGTAAACTCTGCCAGTTCGCGCTGGTTGGTCATGGAATATTCATCAAACATATTCAGGGCGGAATGTTCGCCGTATTTTTTAATTGGTAGGATGCCGGTCATGTAGGCCAATGCAATGTATGATTTTCCCTTGAGCCAGAAACGAAGGAAGTCCAGATACCGGATATGATCCTCATGGTTATTCGGGTATTTGCGGAAAATACAATCCCATTCATCAATAATGATTACAAATGCGCGTTTCGTTTCCGCATAAATGGTCTGCAATACTTCCACCAGATCATTCCAGTTAAAACATTCTAATTGTCCGTATGCTTTCTTTAAATCCCAAAGAATCCGCCGTTGCAAATAATCTATCATTTCTTCGACAGAAGAAGTGCGTGTCATGAAATCAATCATGTTAATCTGGATGACGTTGTATTTATTTATATGCTCCTCAAAGCTGCTGTCTTTGCTAATCCTGTAAGGTTTAAACAATGCATGTGAATCGTTTTCCGCACCATAATAGGCAGACAGCATGTTGGCTGCCATGGATTTCCCGAAGCGGCGGGGGCGGCTGACACAGATGTTCTGATGCTCTGATTTTAAATTCTGGTTTGTAAACGCGAGGAGCATGGTCTTGTCTACATATATTTTTGAATTTGCTGCTCTTTTGAATTCTTCATTTCCCGGATTTACATAGATTCCCATTGTTTTTTCCTCCAGCTCAATCCACAATCAACACGGTCTTACCTTCAAACGCAACTCCATATTCTTTGATCTGACTATCTGTAATCCCTTTCATTTTCAGTTCTTCACTGTATTTTCGTTCCCTGATCTGTGCAATTGCAGACTGCGCGGTCTCTTCGAGACTTTTTCCCTTTCTTGCGCTTCGTACTTTAAATTCCAGAATCACAGCATTATCCTTTCCCGGATGTTTTGGCTCCAACATAATATCATATCTGCCAAAGCCGCTTTCCCGATTCGACCTCAGATAATACCTGTCCCGCAAATCAATCAGCAGACCTAAAACAAACCCGTGATAAAAACGTTCCGGTTCAGCCCCGGAAGCCCGGTCTCCGGTATCAAAATAGCTGAATGTCTGTAATGCAATACGGTTCATATATTCATTCATCGCATCCACATCCCCAGCAACCATTGCCTTAACAAAATCGTTGTAATCCGGCTGTACCGGGGCAAACCAATCGTGAATCATTCTCTGAAACATAAGCTTTACTTCAAGATTGGTAAGTGCAAGCTGATATTTCGGTTCCGTTCCTTCCGGAATATCCTGATATTTTTCATAAGACAAAACCTTTAAATATCCGCCTGCGAGTAAAAGGCTCCATACCGCCTTTTCATTGCCATCCAGTTGATTGTATACAATCTGTTCATCTATTTCCGACCAGATACATTCCCCACATAATAGTTTTTCAAATTTTTCTTTGATCAGGCGGTTTCCTTCACGAACCAATTTTCCGACAAGACTATTTGCGCTTGTGTTTGCCCAATAGGTTGTATACTGCTTTACATCCAGATAATTTAAAATCGACCACGGATTATAGATATCTTTGTGGGTTCCAAAAATAAATCCGTCATACCATCTTTTTACCTCATTTTTTTCGTTTTCCAGTCCGAAACTTTCTAGCGCAGAAAACACTTCCTGCTCCGTAAAACCAAAGGATGCAGCATATTCATTGGATGTTGTAGTAACCACTTTTAAATTATTCAGATCTGAAAAAATGGATTCCTTACTGACCCTCGTAATTCCTGTCATAATTCCACGCTCTAATGCCGGATTGGTCTTAAATGTCGCGTTAAACAGACTTCTTGTGAATGTCACAAGCTGCTCCCAGTATCCATCTACAAAAGCTTCCTGCATTGGCGTGTCATATTCATCTAACAGAATAATTACTTTTTTACCGTAATATTTATACAAAAATCCTGACAGATAATATAAAGAAAGTGTTGCATCTACATACTCCATATCAGTCATGATTTTTTTATATAACTTTACTTCCGTATCCCGTAGCTTTCCACTTTCCGTTATAAAATCGTATTTGACATAAAGCTGCGCAATTAATTCACAGATCTTTTTTTCTGCCAGCTGATACGTGGGTTCCTTCACATTTGCAAAAGACAGGCTAATGACCGGATACGTTCCCTGTATATTACGGTACTTCTTATCCTCCCAGATTTTTAAATCCTCAAACAGATCCGAACGTCCGGAATATTCCACGGAAAAGAACTGTTCTACCATACTCATAGTCAAAGTTTTACCAAAACGTCTTGGTCTTGTGATCAGAGTAACACTGTCCCCACAATCCCACCATTCCTTTATAAAATCCGTTTTATCAACATAAAAATAATGATTTTCAATTAATGTGGAGAAGTCCTGTATTCCGATTGCTATATTTGCAGACATTTGCAGTCACCCCCTGTCTTTGCTTTTTTTCTAGTATACCCTATCCTTAAATGATTGAAAAGCAGGCTTTTCAATCATTTATCTCCATCAGCTCCTGAGGCTTGCAACACAACACCTGTGAAAGTTTAATAACATACTCCGCCTGCGCTTTGTTAATGTCTTTCCTCCGTTGTTCATACTGCTGAATCGTCTTGACGGGAATCCCTGTTTCCTCCGCAAGCTGGCTCTGACTGAGTCTGGCTCTTTTCCGTAACAACTTCAGATAACTTTCTACCCTGTTCTGCTGAGCAATCTCTCTTAATTTTTGCACTCCCTGCGTAATATCCATCTCATGATATGGATGATATAAATCACGAATTTTCTCAACTGGGACTTCTTTTTGTATCACCGCAAAGGTTTTCCCACTCATCCATTGATAATATGCCAACAACCATCCGGTCCAATATTCCGGGCTTTTTTCAAAATAATATCCCGGCGCAACAATTTCGTCATCCGGCACATCCATCACACGAATGGCCAGCTCTGCCCCTGACATTCCCGCAATTACAAATGGGTCTCCTTTTGAAAAACGCTCACTGTATGAAGATTCTGTAAAAAGCCGATAATACTCGTTCAACTCATATCCACAATCATATACGGCATAATTGAGCATCTCGCCCAGTACACGCTGTGCAATTCTTAAATATACTTTATCGTAAGAATAAATCATCGCTTTTCCTCTCCTCGTCAATGATTCTGGAAATATACAATTCCCCCCTGTGATAGGTTTCCTTTTCCATGTCCTTATATCCGTTTCTGGCATTCCGGTCCCGCAACATCTTTTTCGAATACCACTCGGCAGAAGGGACGTGTTCTTTCGCTATAAATTTAAGATGCTGAAATGCCTTTTCCGTTTTAAGGCAGTACTGCTCTCCAAGGCTTCCCAACTGCATAGCTTTCCCTAATTGCTCGTACGATATAACACCGCTGATGAAATCCCTTGCATAAGAAAAATAACTGTCATCTGCACGATATCCTATAATTACATCCACTCCTGCTAATGGAACTGGAAAACAATCGGTAATGTACCGTTTTGCCTCCCTTTCCAGCGGTGTTGCCAATACAAACGCGCGGTTATTCAACAAAAGCCCCATCCAGTGTAACAAGGTAAAGCTGCCATCATTTATATTTAAAATATGCAGGCCATTTGTCTCTATCTCATATTCATTAACATATCCGTCTTTTTCCTCCGATACCGCCCATTCCTTTGCCAAGGCAATATCTTCGGTACAGTAGAAGCCCTGTCCATAATCATTGTGTTTTTTTCCAACTCCATATATCGGAGTTTCAATTATATGATCCGATCCATGAAATAATTGCTTTTTCAATAAAAAAATCCTCCTTTAGGCGTATTTCTATTATACGTCTGTGGGAGGATATTTGTAAATAGTATTTATTTTTTCATATTTTCTAATCTTTTCTCTGCAGGCTCATATCCCCCACATCTGTTGTAATACTGCTCGGCCTCTGTCATCTGCCCCAGACACTCGTAGATCACACCAATATTATAGCAGGCAAGATAAGAATTAACTCCCCTGGCACGTCCCTCCGGCATCTTTAACGCCTTTTTAAATTCTTCCACTGCAGCGTCAAACATTTCATTGTTCATATAAATGAGTCCCATCAGGAATTTAAAATCTGCAGTATTTCCAAATTCCTCATAAACATTTTCCAGAAACAGTGCATGATCCGCCTGTCCCGAATTCAGTAATGCATAACCATATGTCTCTACCATATCGATCACATATTCCAGTCTGGGATTCAGATCAAAATACAATCCACAGTCAAAATAAGCACATGCCTTCGTATACTCCGCAGCCATATAATAACTTTTTGCCAACTGATACAAAACATACGGAATGCGGGTATCCTCCTGAAACTTTGCCGCCAATGAATCATTCGCTTTCATACAATCTACAATCTTTGTGAGACAATCCTTCTGCCCGGTTTCGCCCAGAACAGACTGTGTCAGCCCCTGCAGTTCCTGATTCAGGAGTTCAATATTACGTCTCGCTTTTTTCTTTCGTTCTTTCTCCGGCAGATCGTATCCACTGTGCAATATGGTCACCGGTGCCTGATAGGTTTCGTAATCCTCACTTCCATCCAGCGCCACTACCTGCTCATGAATTCTGCCTTCGTAATGAAACCTCTTTCGTGAGAAAATGCGGTTGATCCACTCCCGGTTTTCCGGTTTCTGTTCATTGTGCTCAAAGGTATTTCTGCGCTTTATTCTTCCTACTTTATCCGGATTTTTCCGAATCATCTGTTCCAGCGCAGGAATATCTATCTGATCGAGATATTCATCGCTGTCTATGACCATAACCATATCGTTAGAGGCTTTGGAGATGGCATAATTTTTTGCGGCGGCAAAATCATTGCACCAGGTGAAGTGCTCCAACTGGACATTTTTCATCTGTTCGATGGGGACTAGGTTTATTTATCGAAAGAACTGCTAATTACCACAAAATATGAATTTTTCAAGGTGCTATAGATAATAGTGGGTATCGAGACATTATGTTTTGACCCCAACATCCATTTATTGTTTTATAAAATACCCTATACACAGCTTATTGACCCAAACAAATACTTGTGAATGTCACCTGATCTGTTCAAACTCCAGATTTAAATACCACTTTTATTTGTTCCACCACAAAGCGAATATCATCATCTGTGATCTGTGTGCTGCTTGGAATATTTAAAATACAACTGCTATAGTACGGTGCTTTTTCCATCTCATAAGCAATCGCATCCTGATATGGAAGCTGCTCATGAATCAGTCCCCAGATTGCCCGGGTCTGCACACCGCGCTCCTGAAGCGTTGTAATCACATCTCTCATGTTTTTTCCCTGTAGTTTTTCCATATCCAGCTTCAAAGAATAAAACCACTGGTTCGAGGAAGTCCCCTCACGAAATGAAAGCAGTGTTCCACCCGAAAACTCCTGCAACAATTGTTGATACAGCCCATAATTTTTCTGCTTACGGTGGATAAATTCCGGAAGTTTCTCCATTTGTGCCACACCAAGTGCCGCCTGTAAATTCGTCATGCGGTAATTGTATCCCACTTCGTTGTGAATATAAAAATGCGGATCATCCTTTGCCTGTGTGGAAAGATATTTCAGATGCTCCACTTCTGTGGGATCTTTTGCTGTCACAGCACCGCCGCCACCGGTTGTAATAATCTTATTTCCGTTAAAAGAGTATGCCCCAAAATCGCCAATAGTTCCGGCAAATTTTCCGGCATAACGCCCCTTCGTATATTGTGTGCCGAGTGCTTCTGTCGCATCCTCGATCACTTTCAGGTGAAACTCCTGTGCGATATCCATGATGGCTTCCATATCTGCCATATTTCCAAACACATGCACAACTACGATGGCTTTTACGGTTTTTCCGGTATCTTTATGCTTTAACTGTCCGTCCTCTGTCACACACTCATTTTCGCAGAAACGGCGCAGTTTCTGCGGATCCATGCACAAACTGTCATCACAGTCCATAAACACCGGCTCCGCGAACTGATAGCGCACCGGATTGACCGCCGCGATAAAGGTAAGCGTTGGAACAATCACCATATCTCCCGGCTGCACCCCACAGGCAATCAAAGACAGATGAAGAGCCGAAGTTCCGCTCTGCACTGCCGCTGTTTTCTCCACCTGTAAAAACTCTGCCAGTTTTTCTTCCAGCTCTGTGATGTATGCACCACCGGTGGAAACCCATCCCTGATCCAGTGCATCATCTACATATTTTCGCTCATTTCCCTCAAAATTCGGAATTGATAAAGGTACAAATCGTCCCATTTTGCTCCCTCTTTTCTTAAAATTACAACTTACACATTATAAATGTCTGTCTTATATGCATCCATATGCTGACGAATCCATGCAATCGTCTCTGCAATTCCCTGCTCGAATGTATACTGCTGCTTCCAGTCGGTCAGCTCCTTGATTTTTGCGTTGCAGCCGAGCAAACGGTTGACCTCACTCTTTTCCGGTCGAAGGCGCTGCTCGTCACACACAATATGTGCATTCGGATTGATCTGGGAAATAATCTCCTGTGCCAGATCTCCGATCGAAATCTCCTGCTGGGTAGCAATATTGATCTCCTGTCCAATTGTCTTGTCTGACTCTGCGATTGCAATAAAGCCTGCAGCGGTATCTTTGACGTAGTTAAAATCGCGCGTTGGTGTCAGGGAACCAAGTTTAATCTCCTCTTTTCCTGCCAGAAGCTGTGAAATAATCGTTGGAATCACTGCACGCGCAGACTGTCTTGGACCATAAGTGTTGAACGGACGGACAATTGCAACCGGAAGATTAAAGCTGCGGTAAAAGCTTTCTGCCAGACGATCTGCTCCGATTTTTGTCGCGGAATACGGAGACTGTCCCTGAAATGGATGCTTTTCGTCAATCGGGACATATTGTGCGGTGCCATATACTTCCGAAGTCGATGTCACCATGATTTTTTCCGTGCCAAGATCGCGTGCCGCCTGCAGCACATTTAACGTTCCCTTGATGTTTGTATCCACATAGGAATCCGGCGAATGATAACTGAACGGAATCGCAATCAATGCTGCCAGATGAAAGACCTGATCCACACCCTTCATCGCAGTGCGCACACCGTTCGGATCCCGCACATCCCCGGCAAAAATTTCAATCTGGTCAAGTTTTTCCTTTGGCAGTGTATCCAGCCAGCCCCAGTTGTTGAAAGAATTGTAATATACAAATGCTTTTACGTCATAGCCTTTTTCCAGAAGGCTCTCGGTCAGATGGCTTCCGATAAAACCGTCTGCTCCGGTTACTAATACTTTTTTCATTGCTCTATATATCCTTTCTGTTTCCAATTGTTACTCAGATTTCAAATTCAGTTTTTCTTCCATACGGTGCATTTCCTCAAACTCACCCATATCCAGAAAGGAATCCTCGCTGATCGGATACATTCCCACCCGGCGGTTTTCTGCCAAAAGCTTGTCTGCCAGATCCGTCATATGGAAAAACGTATCCTCCGGGATCTCTTTTTTCAGTGCCGGATTCAATATGTACATGCCGGTATTAACAAAATACGAAAGTTTCGGCTTTTCTTCCATGGACTGGACGGCTCCGTTTTCACTGGAATGAATAACCCCATACGGAACTTCGATATTTTTGAGTGCCGTGACAATCGTAAGTTCATTTCCCGCCTCTTTGTGATAACGGTAAATATCTTCGTAATCCGCATGAATCAAAATGTCACAGTTGGTCACAATAAACGGCCGAGAAAACTCCTCTTTGATCAACTGTAAACTTCCCGCTGTTCCAAGTGGTTTATCCTCCTCGACATATTCAAGAGAATAGTTTTTTGAAATCTCGGAGAAATAGGAGCGAATCATATTTTTGCGGTAATTGACTGTCGCATAAAACTGTGTCGTTCCAAACTCACAGAATTTCCCGATGATCCGCTCCATGATCGGGATATCTCCAATCGGGATCAGCGGTTTCGGAAGAATTTTGGTATACGGATATAAACGTGTCCCTTTTCCGCCCGCCATAATCACGACCGGAACCTCTTTTAAAATCCCCTGCGGCTTTTTCTTTTTTGCCACCTGCTCATCCCGGAACAAAATGTCAGATACCACGCCTTTTGTGGTGACAACCGGAAGCGCCGTGATGGAATGCTGCACCATAACCTCATGTGCTTTTGCATGCTCTTTCCTGGAAATTCTCTTAGGTTCGGTATTCATCAGACCGGATACCGGAGCTTTCAGTTCTCCCGTGCGGATCAGCCAGCGGCGGATATCTCCATCCGTGACAACACCAAGCAGTTTCTGCTGCTCATTGGTCACAAATAAAATACCCCTGGCATTACGGTCGATGCGCTGCATCGCTTCCACAACCGTACTGTCCGGGGATATTAAAAATAACGCTAACTGCTCTGTCTTCATATGGGAACCTCCATGTTTCTTCTTTCGTTTTCTCCAAGAAAACGTTCTCTTTTTCTATCTTCCATGATAGACCTGTTATATATATCGACCAGTGTGAAAAAATGTTAAGAGGATGCCCTCATAATTGTCTCTGCGATCTGGAAATCCAGTGCAGTGTCGATGTCGATGGAATGTTCCTGACTCATCACGCAGGCATAGGAATGTTCTCCGTACAGATCTCCATGACTCATCAGAAGTTCCGTGGTCTGCAGATAAATGGCACCGTTCAACCGGTAATATGTTCCCATATCCTGCCGCCGGCCAACTTTCTGTAAATCAACAAATCCACACATGGACTGATCTTCTTTTAATGTATTGCAAAGCAGTGGTGAATGTTCTGCTTCACAGACACTGACCACCGACTGTGCGTTTTTCTCTTCAAAAATCTCAAATGCCATTTTGATATCTGCCGCATTGCGAAGCGGGGAGGTCGGCTGCAACAGAGTGATGGTGTCAAACTGCTGCCCGATTGCGGCATACTGCTGCACAACTGCTCTTAACACATCCCAGGTCCCGGCAGTGTCCGTGGCAAGTGCCGCATCACGCAAAAACGGCACATCCGCTCCATGCTCCCGCGCAATCTGTGCATATTTTTCGCTGTCGGTCGAGACATGAATGCAGTCAAATTTTCCAGACTGTCTGGCTGCCTCGATGGAATAGACCAGAAGCGGTTTCCCTTCGAGTAATTTAATATTTTTGTCTTTTAATCCTTTTGAACCGCTGCGTGCGGTGATTACTGCCAGATGTTTCATTTGCACTCCATATCATAAAATGTTTTTTTCCAGTGCCGGTAATCCGTCTGGAAAAATTCTTTCAGTATCTTTACAATTTTTTCCGATGTCTTTCCATCTCCGTATAAAAACGAAGGCCGGTGTGGCATTTGTTCCGTCTGCCGGATTGCCGCCTGAATTGCCCCGGCCTCCGGCATACATCCGATTACGGTTTCTGCCATCAGCCGACCTTTCTGCCGGTCTCCGATATTTACGGTCGGTGTGCCAAGCGCAGGCGCCTCGATGATTCCGCTGGAAGAATTGCCAAGCACAAACGCCGCATACTTTACGGCACTCAGATAACGCTTCATTCCGAGCGAACTGACCAACTTCATATTGGTAAATTCTCTCTGTGCCTCTGCAAGCCATGCATTTACCTGCCTCCCCCCTGCATCGGCATTCGCTTTGGTCACCAGATAAAAATACTGCTTTTCTTCCCTCATTGCAGCGATCAGTTCCCGCACCTGTTGTTCTGCCTCACCCGGCTGCATCGTCACCGGATGAAACGTCACAACCGCATAGGGCATGCCTGCCGGAATTTCCACATCCTTTCGAATTTCCTCCTCCGACAGCATCGGCACACTTAAAATATTTTCCACGCCAAGCGCCCCTACATTGTATACGCGCTCCGGGGCTTCGCCCATCTGAATGATCCGCCTGCGGTACACTTCCGTTGCTGGGAAATGCAAATAACTCATCTTTGTCACCGCGTGCCGGATACAGTCATCCACGGCGCCTTCCGTCAATTCGCCGCCATGCAGATGTGCAATCGGAATGTGTTCGTTTAACGCTGCCGCACACATACCAAGAATTTCCGTTCGATCTCCCAGCACCAAAAACAGATCTGGCCGTCCATTTCTAAAATAATCTGCAAATCCGGTAATGGCTTGCGCCATAGTTACGGAAATTCCATATGGTGAATTGTCCTCGGCAAAAATCGGAATTTTTCGCGCAATTGGAATTCCGTCTTTTTCAATTTCTTTTACCGTATACCCAAACTGTTCTTCCAGGTGTGTCCCGGTTACAAGAAGCTGTACATCAAACTCTTTTTCTTCCACCAGTCGGACGAGCAGCGGATGCAAAATTCCATATTCCGCCCGTGTGGCTGTTGCAATCGCTATCTTTTTCATATCAGTTCATCCGCCTCATAATCCCGCGTGGCCTGCATTCCGAGAACTTCGTACCATTTCATCGGACTGATCCCTGTGCCTGGTCGTTTCACGGTTAAGTTTTCCTCTGTAAAATAGTCCCCTTTTGTGATCGCACATTTTGCAACAATGCTTTTCCTTGCAACCGCACAATTTTTTTCTTCCGATGCCGTGCGTCTTTTCCTGCCATCTCCAAGGCTCTGCTCAATGTGCCGGATTGCCGCTACCATCCGTGCCAGTTCCTGTGGCTCCAGACTTGCCCGGTGATCCGGCCCCTCCATCTGCTTGTCCAGCGTAAAATGTTTCTCGATGACCGTTGCCCCCAAAGCAACTGCAGCGATTGGTACTTCAATGCTGATCGTATGATCTGAGTATCCAACCGGTTTCTGTAACGTTTGACGCATCTGCTGCATGGCAAGCAGATTCACATCCGTATAGGGTGTCGGGTATTCCGTATTGCAATGCAACACGATAATCTTCCCTGCTCCACTTTTCTCCAAAATGGAAATTGCATCCTGAATTTCCTGCATATTACACATGCCGGTAGACATAACAATATCTCTTCCTGTGCGGCCGATTGCTTCCAGATATGGCAGATTTGTGATTTCGCCGGAAGGAAGCTTCCAGAAATCCATATCCAGTTTTTCCAAAAATGCAATGCTGTCCAGATCAAACGGTGTAGACAAAAAGCCGATCCCGACTGTTTTACAATACGCCTGTAGTTCTATAAAATCCTCCTGTGTCAGTGCCAGCTTCTGTAACATCTGAAGCTGCGACTCTGCCGCTCCGGTCGTTTCCTTCTGATATTCTGCTTTCTGAGCGAAACGGGAGACCAGCTTTTCCGGAACGAATGTCTGAAATTTTACGTAATCGGCTCCTGCCTGTTTTGCTTTTTTTACCATTTGCTTCGCAAGTATCATGCTGCCGTTGTGGTTGACACCTGCTTCTGCGATGATTGTTGTGTGCATGTTTTGTACCTGCCTTTTAAATAGTTACTCCATTCAGCATTGTGCATGTTTCTTTTACAACACTTGGATACATCCACTCTTCACATTCCCTTTCTACTTCTTTCAAAAACTCTTTTCTCTTACATTTGTCTAATTGTATGTAGTATTTTTTGATCTTAATCGAAAGCTTTTGCCGCGCTTCAATAAGAGATTCTCTGTTCATGTCTGTGTGAAGTATTGTAGTTTCTCCTCTTTTACTTCCACCAATAGATTCATATTTTCCGCTGTCAATGTCTATTCTCAAATATTTTGAAATCTGATCTTTTGCCGGATCTAAAATCGGATTCTCTTCATTCCATTTGTTTCCTTTTTTTGTATTACATCGCTCACAACACCAATGTAAATTATCCCATGAGAATGTCAGATCATAAAACTGTGGCAATGCCTTTGGTCTTAAATGTTCAATTCTCCCATATGTCTGTTCGCCCAGCATCCCTTCACAATAGCAACAATGATTTTTATACATTTGAGCCAGCAATTTTTTTACATCTGTTTGATTGTATTTATTCTTATACTTATCCGGTACTTTTGCATAAACCCCAACTCTGTTTATCTCTTCAAGCAAATCTTTTGTCCATTTGTCTGCGTTTTGCTTCAAACTCTGAGGAATTTCCGGTCGTTTTACCGCTCTCATTCTTTCTCCTTTATCATATCGTAAATCGACATCATCGCTACCTCTTCAATGGCGATGTCATTTTCAGGTAAACTTTTTCGCAATTCTTTTTTTATCATTTCATATTGTTTTTGTTCATGTGATGTTAATTCAAATCTTTTTTTCTTATATGAGAGTTCTTTTAGCTGTTCTAACTGCTTCATTGTTTCCGGAGATCGATTTCCAGTCTGCATAATTTCTTCCAGAACATCATCCACCTGCCATCCCTGCAATGATTTTTTATACTTACTTTCTTCCTTATGATTTAATAAAATAAGATTTTCATCTTTACAGGATGCAACTACGATTGGAGAATGCGTCGTAACGATAAACTGTACCCTCGGAAATGTTTTTTTCAATGCCTTGATAATATTCCATTGCCACTTTGGATGTAGATGCATATCAACTTCATCTATCATTACAATTCCAGGTGTTTCATTCAAAATTTCATCTCTTAAAAACGGATTTAAAATAGCCATACGATATGCAATATCAAGTACCATTCCTATTAATGTTCGAAATCCGGAACTTAACAAACGAATTGGCAATACTTCCTCTTCATTTCGATACATTAATTCTTCTGTACGTTTATCGTAAAACACACGTATTGTTTTTTGTTCCAACATTTCACTCATAAAAATGCCAACTGCTTTTTTTACAATCTCATATTCAGCAATTCTTTTATCTTCCTGCCATGAAATCTGTTCCATTCTCGCAAACCAATTTGTCATCTGTTTCATATTAGATGCTTCACCCAAACAATCAATATATGCAACCGCACGGGAAAAGTCACTTTTAAAAACATCCACCCATCCTTCTCTTTTTTGATTTGCGATTCTCGATATTCCCTGATAACTGATTACCGGTAAAACCGTTGAACTATTTTCTGTCATTAATGCCGCTTTTTTGCAAATATCTCTCGGTTCTACAGTTGATCTTGAACTCTTTACACTTTTCTTCTGACGGACAAAATGAAATGCTTCCTCTTCAATTTTCAAATCACATTCTACCTTTACAGGAGTCTTATACTTTATGGTATTAGAACCATCTCCAAGCAACTCATTTTCCCGTCGGATCTCATCCGTTGAAAAATGAACGCCTCTCACTTCTCCAATTCCTGCAAGGAATCCTCCCAGCGCAACAGAAATTGCTTCAAGCACAGATGTTTTTCCGGTTCCATTATCACCGATAATTAAATTTACTTCGGGTGTAAATGCAAACTTTTCTTCCTGTATTCCCTTAAAATTAGAAATCTCAATCTGTTCAATCTGCATAAAACTTCTCCCATCTCATAATTTCAATAAGCTATGAATATTATAACCTATCCATAGCTCATTGAAAAGTCGATGTTTATTTTATCTTTCGCGCTGGAACACCAACAACCGTACCTGCTTCCCCCACATCCCGCACAACAACGGCTCCTGCACCGGTACGCACATGATCCGCAATCGTAATTCCCTGAATCACCTTTGTGCCAAGACCAATGTCGCAGTGGCTTCCAATGTGTACCGCCCCTGCCAGCTTCACATCTGGTGCCAGCGTGACAAAATCTCCCAGTCTGCCATCGTGGCAAACCAATGCTCCGATATTTAAAAATACAAAATCTCCCATCCGGACATTGGTGGATACTCTTGCATCCATGCTGATGATACACCCCTGGCCCAATTTTACATCCGAACAGACCTCTGCTCCGTGGAGAATAATGTTCGGAAAATGAATGTGGGGATTCGTTTGTAATTTGTGCGCGATCTTTTGTCGAAGCACCGGATCTCCCACTGCAATTGCAACGTTAATATCTCTCGTCTGTTGCAACAGAAAGTCATCATTTCCGAGATAAGGAATGGTTCGGTTCCCTATTGTGACGGGATGTTCCGGTGGAGTTATATCTACATATCCTGAAATCTGCCAGTCCGGCATCTGCCATGCGAGTTCACGCATGCAGCCGCCGGAGCCGGCGAGAATGATTTGTGGTTTCATCTTCCAATTCCCCATCTAAATAACTGCATCCATCTTTACTGCCCGTACTAATCCATGCCTTAATTCTCCATCTATCCAACTATCCAAATCCTCTTTAAAAAACATATAACCTTTTGTCGTAGATGTATAAAAATGATGTTGTTCCAGAATATTTCTGATATCACGTTCTGCATTTTTTCTGTGATATGCACATATTGCACACTTGATTTTTTTACTATTTTCCAAAACAGATGCTGCACCTATTAATGAATCAATTTCTGCCCCTTCCACATCCATTTTAATAAAATTGACATAGCCCTCTTCTACAAAATTATCAATACTTGCATAATTTTCATCATCTTTACTTCCTAACATTTTTTCAATAATTACAACTTTTTCTTTCCACGGCTCGAAGGTCTTATTTAATGCTTCTATCCACTTATGCTCACATTCAACTAAATATAACTTTTTAACTTTTTCTACAATGTCAAGTGCAAAATTTCCCTCTGCAACACCTGCATCAATTACAATATCCCCCTCATCAACATTAAAATTTTCTTCCAAATAACGATGAGGTGACTTTACATCTTGTTCCAGATTTACAAAATTTACAGAGGCAACAACATCCCCTTGGGTGTAACCTTTAGGATAATACATTCGTTTTCCATTCCATAAGGCATAACACATTTCTGCTTCCTGATCATACCCTACAACTTGTCCATTTTCCGTTCCACCATTTATATGTTCTGCTACAAAATTCTGATTATAGGCTTCAACCCATTGGTTTTTCTGTACATTTTCTAAAATTTCCTTAACATCTTTATCTTCAGAATTTCCATAGTTTTGTTTCATTTTCTTTATTAATATTTTCTGTGAAAAAATATTAGGTTTGTTTTGTGTCTCCTGTAACTGATACATTAAATTATTTTTTTCTTTTTTCCATTCCATTTCTTCCATGTTAAGGAAAAAAGCTTTCATAAATGAACATTCTCTCAAAAGCAACTCCAATCCTCTTGAAGCATCTCCATCCTGTACCCCTGTGATATAATTATATATAAATGCACTGACCTGAAGTTCCGGATAGTTTTCTTTTGCATTCATATAAATCGTAATAACCTTAATATACCAATACTGTATATCTTCCCATTCGATTTTATCGTTATTTTGTATACTTTCCAACATAGTTTCAATTGTTTTTAAGTCATTCATAGCAGCTACAGCAATTTCCCTTATATGAAAAGTATCATATGTAATAGAAAGCTGCTCCCCAATTCCTTCATTATCTATCTTCAGTTCTGGATAACAGATTTCCATATAATGAACAAAATCAATTGTTCTGTGTTGCCATGTATGTGCCGTCTGCGCACAATCCATTCCCTCTTTTGCAATATTTTGTGCTTTTTCAGGATCTGCTAATATATCTTTTATTTTTTTAGGTAATTCATCTATATGTTTCAAATCATATATAAGTAATTCTTTTTCATCCGTAAAATTATTATCAATGTACTCACTTTTATCAGTTACTGCCACTGTTCCACTCAACATTGCAGTTGCTATGCGTTCCTGAAACCCTGCTTTGAACCAAGGCATAACATTAAGGGAAATTTTAGAATCTGCAACCGCCTTTAATGCAAGATAATAATTTCCCTGTTCTATAATCAAATTTTCGCAACCTGTTCCTTTAAATTGATCCCATCCGCTTCCAAAAACATGTACTTTTAATCCATTTTCCAAAAGTTTTCTGATTACCTTATCGCGATAATAAAAACGAGCATATTTATCAATATCACAGAAATCGTATGCTAATTCAAGGAATTCCTTATCTGATACTTGAACATTATATACTTGTAATGTTTCTTCTAAACACTGTTCAATATCTTTTTCCGGTTGTTCAATAATCAAATTCATCATATATTGTACAAATTGCATTAAACTCCCCGAAAACTCATCCAATAAACGATTCTTTAATTCATCTGGATCTCTATAACTTCCTGTAAAAATAATTTCATGAGATCTCTTATCAAAAGGAATATATTTTTTAAAATAACTTCCAGATAACGGAATAAACTTTACAAATTTTATATTAGAATAATATTTTTTAATATATTGTTCATGTCTTTTATCACATGTAAAAACAATACATTTACATGACATGGTCTCTAATCGTACTTTATGTATTGCAGGGTGATCACATAAATATGTTATATATACTGCATTTGGAAATGTTTCAAATAACGCCTCACAATCCCACATCATTGCATTGCACGTAAATATTATATCTATATGTTCATGTTTATAAATCTGATTTATCTGTAAATCTAGTATAGACTCCTTTTTTGCATCTGCCACATATGTATTATATCCCAGCAATCTAAATCCAACCTCAATTTCGTCAATATAATTTCTCATTGCATTATATTGTGACGATCCTTTTATAAGTAGAACATTTTTCATACTATCTCCTTTAACATTCCATCATAAATCATACAATAATTCTTTATTCATCAACAGCACCACAAAGCACCTTCGCCATATAATCCAGCTTCTCATCCGTCATCCCCGGATACACCCCGATCCAGAAACTGTTCTCCATAATATGATCCGTCACATGCAGATCCCCGACCACACGATAGCCTTCATGACTTTTACGCATCTCATCAAAACAAGGCTGTTTGATCAGATTACCGGAAAACAGCATGCGTGTCTGTACACCATGGGATTCCAGATACTGTACCACATGATTTTTATCCACACCTTCGCGGCAGGTAATGAGAAAACCAAACCACGATGGCTTTGAATCCGGACAGGCTTCCGGCAGAATCAGTCGGTCCTCTACTGCTGATAACTGCGCTTTCAGCCGCTCAAAATTTTCCCGCCGGTGCTCTACAAACTGTGGCAGTTTCTTAAGCTGTGCACATCCGATCGCTGCCTGCAGATCCGTTGCCTTTAAATTATAGCCAAAATGAGAGTATACATACTTGTGATCATATCCCAGTGGAAGTTCCCCATACTGCTTATCGAAACGATGACCACACAGATTGTCCTTTCCGGACGGACACATACAGTCCCGCCCCCAGTCGCGCAGGGAACGGATAATCTTATGCAGCAAAGGGTTGTCGGTATAAACCGCACCGCCTTCGCCCATCGTCATGTGATGTGGCGGATAAAAACTCGACGTACCGATATCACCGATGCTTCCCGTCTTCCTCCACACTCCATCCATGCAATACTCACTTCCAAGGGCATCGCAGTTGTCCTCAATCAGCCAAAGTCCATGTGCATCGCAAAACGAACGGATTGCTTTCAGGTCAAACGGATTTCCAAGCGTATGTGCAATCATAACTGCCTTTGTCTTCTCACTCAGCGCCTCTTCCAACTGGCTTACATCCAGATTATACTGTGGAATCGTCAGATCCAAAAAAACCGGAACTGCACCATATTGCAGATATGGAGTAACCGTGGTCGGAAAACCTGCCGCAACCGTGATGATTTCATCCCCACGCTTCACACGCCGCTGTCCCAGAAGTGGAGAAGTCAGCGCCATAAATGCCAACAGATTTGCCGAAGAACCGGAATTGACAAGCGAACAAAAACGCACACCAATATAATCTGCAAATTCCTTTTCAAACTGTTCTGTATATCTACCGGAAGTCAGCCAGAATTCCAACGCACTGTCCACAAGATTACACATCTCATCCTGATCGTATACCCGGGCAGCATACGAAATGCGGTCTCCTTCCTTAAAATCTTCTTTTTTCGCATGAAACGCCCGATAATATCCTTCTACCATGGAAAGAATTTCTTTCCGTGCTTCTTCCTCTGTTTTATGTTCAAACATCACTTTTTCCTTTCCGTTCGTGGCAGTTACACCTTCCATGGTGCGTTTCCACTGTCCCAAAGCTTCTGTAAATATTCCCGGTCATGAATGTTATCCATCGGAGACCAGAAGCCCATATGCTTATATGCCGCCATCTGCCCATCTGCGGCAAGCCGTTCAAACGGCAACGTCTCTAACATGGTACTTCCATCGCCCAGATACGGATACACTGACGGCTCCATCACCATAAATCCGATATTCACCCACGCCTGATCCGCGCGTGCCTTTTCTTTAAAACCGAGCACCTGACTGCCGGTATCGTCCAGACGCAATGCTCCGAAACGTCCTTCCGGCTGTGTTGTGGAAATCGTCACCGTCTTTCCCTGCTTTTTGTGAAATGCGATAAGCTCCCGGATGTTTACATCTGACACCCCATCTCCATAAGTCAGAAGAAACGGTTCTCCACCGATGTAATCGCGCACCTTTAAAATACGCCCCGCGGTAAGTGTTTCCAGTCCGGTATCCACCATGGTCACTTTCCATGGCTCGCTGTTCTTTTTTAAAACCTGCACCTGCTGATCCTTCAGGCGAATTTCCAACTGGCTGTTATTCTGATAATAATTGACAAAGTATTCTTTGATCATATGCCCTTTGTACCCACAGCATATGATAAACTCGTTAAATCCATAAGAGGCATACTGCCGCATAATATGCCACAAAATCGGTTTCCCGCCAATCTCAACCATCGGCTTTGGACGCATCCGGGATTCTTCGCTGATGCGGGTGCCCTTGCCCCCTGCTAAAATCACTACTTTCATATCACATCTGCCCTTTTTTCACTGGTCATCTCTAAAAACTCGTTGATCTGTGTCTCCATGCATGCGCGGATATCCCCATGCGTTGCATATACCCGCGTCCATTCCACGGTTTTTTCAATTGCCGTGCGGATATCCCAGCACGGTTTCCAGCCCAGTGCATACTTGATATGCGAGCAGTCCAGTTTCAGAAATTTTGCCTCATGTGGTCCTTCTTCACAGACATTTTTCCATTTCAGATCATGGCCCCATGCCCTGCAGAATAAATCTGCAAGCGCGCCTACCGTGACACAGTCGGCTTCTTCCGGTCCCACATTGTAATATCCTGCTTTTTCGTGCTCCATCGCCTGTGCCGCCGCAATCTGCATATATGCTGCCAACGGCTCCAGCACATGCTGAAATGGCCGGATCGAGTATGGATTCCGGATGATAATTTCTTCTCCCTGCAATGCAGATCTCACACAGTCCGGAATAATGCGGTCCCGCGAAAAATCTCCACCGCCGATCACATTTCCTGCTCTTGCCGTCGAAACCGCAATTCCTTTTTCATCCAGAAAAGACTTTTTATAGCTGTGCGTCACCAGCTCGGAACAGGACTTACTGTTGGAATAGGGATCAAAACCATCCAGTGGATCATTCTCACGATACCCCCACTCCCATTCTTTATTTTCGTATACCTTATCCGTAGTGACATTTAAAACAGACTGTACCCCCGGGGTGTTTCGCACGCATTCCAGCAGATTTACTGTCCCCATGACATTTGTCTCATATGTATATACCGGCTGCTCGTAGCTTGTCCGCACAATCGGCTGTGCCGCCAGATGAAATACAACCTGCGGCTGATACGTGTGAAAAACTTCCTGCAAGTGTGCCCGGTCACGAATGTCTCCCTCTACAGAAACCATCCTCTCTGCCACACCGGAACAGTCAAATAATACGGCATCTTTTTCCGGTGGCAGCGCATAGCCAACCACTTTTGCGCCTGCCATCTCCAGCATCACACACAACCAGCTTCCCTTAAAACCGGTGTGTCCTGTCACCAGTACCGTTTTTCCTTTATAATATTCCAACCACTTCATTTGTTTACCCTCCATGGTTCTCTCTTTCTCCATCTTCCATGATGAAGCTTAATCTTCCCACACCTTCCACGGTGCTTTATGCTGTGCCCATAAGTTTTCCATCCAGGTCTTGTCACGGATCGTCTCAACCGGTGACCAGAAGCCTTCGTGGCGATACGTCTGAACCGGCTCATGTGCTGCCAGACAATCCATAAGCGACAATGCAAAATGATTCTCCTGATTTTCCTTAAGATAATCAAATGCGCGTGCTTCCAATACCATACTGCAGGCATTTACCCAGGAATGTTTCTGCTTTTTTCCCTGCTTTGTGCCAATATAACAGCCCTGCTCATTAAGCGCAAGAATCTCATTTCGGCCGGTCGGATGTGCAATTGCCACTGTAGCAAGCGACTGCTGCCTGCGATGACTTTCTACCATTTCCTGTATGTCAATGTCTGACAGACAATCTCCGTAAGCCACCAGAACCGGCTCATCTCCTGCCAGTTCACGCACCATGATCAGACGTTCCATCACCGAGGACTGTAATCCGGTATCCACAATCGAAACCTTCCAGTCCTCGGTCTGTTTTCTATGTATTTCCACTTCATTGGTCTGCAAATCCACTGTAATATCGGACTGGTAGATATAAAAATTCATGAAGTAATCCTTGATCACTTCTCCTTTATATCCGGTACAGATGATAAAATCATTGTATCCATAGTGTGCATACTGCTTCATAATGTGCCAGAGCATCGGCCGGCCGCCGATCTCTGCCATCGGTTTTGGCATCTTTTCGTCCTCTTCGATGAGGGTACTTGGAAGACCTCCTGCTAAGATGATTACTTTCATATTGTCTGTTCTCCATGATCAAATATACTTTCCGTCAAAAAAGCAATCTTCATATTAGAAGAAGCCTTAAAATTCTGGAACATATCATTGATTTCCTCGTTTAATTCATCCCATTTATTATCCGGGTTGAGCGTCGGCAATGCCGCATCTGCATAACTTTCATTATACTTGTGTTTGAATCCATCAAAACCAGCCAGAGAAACTTTCTGTACATGAAGCTTGTCCAGCAGCCGAAGCGCATTGATTACCGCATTATCAAAATGCTCCCATCCGCGCTTAATCACACGGTTAAAATTGACAATCATTTCTTTTTCTTCCGGGCTTGTCTTGATATTGGATAACAAAATCTTCTGCACTTCGCCAAACTGTTTTGGATATACTTCTTTCGCATAATTATAGCGAACGGTATTCATCAGATACAAATAGTCAAAAGTATAATTCGGATTGATTGCATTGATTCCGATTACAATGGCATTGGTTTTCTGAATATATTCTGTAATCTGCTTCCAGTCTGTACTGCTGGTTTTTCCCGGTGCAATGAGAACTACTTCCCTATTTGCAAGTGCATGCTCTAACTGCTCCATTACCGCATCATCATCCACAATCCGGTTCTGATTCTCGAGATATTTTTCCTCCAGCAGATCATAATCATATTTCCGCCGTTCTTCCGGTGACAGAGATTCAATGATATTGCGCATATCAAGTGCATTTGTTCTATGATTTTTCAATAAATAAGCAATATTATTTACATGACAGCAATACATTCCTGCAATAAAATACGGTGTCGAATACCCCCATGTATAGTTCTCCTGAAAATACTGCATGTACATGTCAATCGCATCCATAATCTGATTCATGTCATAATTACAGTGCTGCTTTAGATTCAGGTAATTTGCCACAAGCTCCGTTGTTGCATTTCCTGCACCACGCCCCATACCGCACAGACTGGCATCTACAATACAGCCCCTGTCCGTGCGCTGCAATAATTCCACAAAATGCATGGTCAGCGCAAACGAAAGCTGCTGATTATTATGCGAATGAAATCCAAGTCTGATCTGTGGATTTAATTTTTCATTCAGAACATGTACGATCCTCTCAAGATCCTCCTGGTACATTGCTCCAAATGTGTCCACCACGGAAACCGCAACCGGATTGATCTGGTTCATTTCTTCCGCCAGTTCCACGAGTTCTTCATCTGAATATGCCAGCGTGTTCGCAGCCTGGAAAAACACCTGATATCCTTTCTTTGCGATTTCTTTTCCTACTGCAATACCTTCCTTGTGTTTCCCATGTGGAAATACAACCCGAATCGCATCCAGTGATTTTCCATCCCGCTGCGGAAGATATTGTAAATCATATCTGTCCCAATCGATCATTGCCACATAGGTCGTATCTTCTCTTCTTTTTTGAACATACTGCTCCAAGTCCTCTGGCACATGATAAAAAGATGTCCCCTCTTCATGTGGTGTATTTTTCAGCCATCCACATTCGATAATATCAACATCTGCATCCTGTAATTTTTTTATAATTCCCTTGATTGCGGGTACTCCGAACTTTGCATCTACAATGTAGGCTCCGTCGCGGAGTGTGCAGTCTAGTAATTGAACTTTTTTCATTTGGTATATCCCCTTTATAAAATTACAATCTCATTTTGCGTATGCATGGCTTCCAGTTGCTTTTTAATCTGTTCTCTGTAAAGCATGGAACAAATTACGACCGTACAGTGCTTATCCAGCAGATAATCTGGTTCATAAATTTTATATTTACACAACTCTTTTCTAAACTAAATCCACAAATAATTATCATTATTCTTTATGCAACACTTTTTTCGGAATGGCGTAAAATACTAATTCTGCTAACCCCAATCCATGAAATCTCAAATAGTAACTGTACGTATCCGCCTCAACTAAAGAATCTATATATTGTGGGATTTTTATCAAATCATTCTCTTTATGATAAACACAAATTGCCAAACAAGGATGTTTTTCCCTGATTATTTTCGAAGCACCTACAAGGGCATCCATTTCACTTCCTTCTATATCCATTTTAATGAACACACTACCATCACATCCCTCTAGTATCTCGTCAAGAGCTACAACCGGAACTTTTACTTCTCCACTCTCATCCATATGTGATGCCACTCCTTGAGCTTCTGAAAATGCTAATGTTGTGGACTCTTTATAAACTCCTTTAGGAATCACCTCTATTCTTTCTATTTTTTCTTCTTCAATTCTTTCTTTCAATTGCGCAATATTGACTATATCTGGTTCTATTGCATATATTTTATTGTAGCCATGAAATACGTCTACAAAATCATGTATATCATCTCCATTAAACGCTCCACAATCCACTAATACATCAATTGGAACATTTTGAGTCACTTCATTAAAATACGCAATTTTCTCATAACATTCTGTCCACAGTTTTTCAAATTCCCCATTGACAGCAGCTCTTAGATATAACTGCATTGTATTTTTTGACTTATCATCATGCAACATCTCATATGTTTTCTCATACTTTTCTATTTGATCAAGTGTTTGATTCTTATCCCATTTAAGCAAACTATTTCCTACATGTGAAACTCGAAAATCATATAAATACTTAATTTTGGATTTATACTTTTTGAATTTAGATTGTACAATTTTATAATTATAGAATCCAAAAATCATTACAGAACTCTCAGCGTATTTTTCAAGGTACTCACTTAATGACATGTAGTCTTTATTTTGATCTATATACTCGTCATCCACAACAATTTGTAAATCATCAAAAATACCATTCTCTCTTAAATATTCTGTGATATATTCACCATATACCTGTCCACCCCAAAGGAAAATTGGTAATCCAAGTCTTTTTATTTCGTTTAACGCATCTATTCGCACATCATTTCCATCAAGATTAATCATTATTTTACCTCCGCTCAATTAGCTATCGCATATAAAACTAATTCATTAGTATAAGGTCCTCCATAAGCTCTCAAATAAAATTTGTACTCACTGTATAATTCAGAAATATATGCTGGTATTTCTAACAAATCCTGTCTTTTGTGATATACGCAAATTGCTAGAATTGGATGATCCCTTCTTATTGCATTTGCAGCACCTCTAAGTGCATTTAATTCTGATCCTTCGATATCCATTTTTATAAAATCAACTTTATTTTCTTTTACAATGTTGTCTATTTTATCTACATTAATCTGAATATTACCAGATTCAACAATTTTTCCAGCTGTTCTCATATTTTCATCTGACTGAAAAGACAGGACTGATTTTTCAAACCATGCACCGATTTGTAGCTGTTTTATATGATTTTTATACATTTCACAATTTATTTTTATTTGCCGCTGGTTAGACTCATCCGGATCCAACAAATATGCTATTCCTTCAAACTTCATACCTTTTCTCTTTTTATATTCATCACAAAACGCTAAAAATGAATCACCTATAAATGCACCACAATCAACAATACAGTTAACATTTTCTAAATCATAAAAATCACCATCAAAATACTCTAGTTGATTCCATACTTCAGACATTTCAATAAAACGTCCTGTTAATTTCTGATTCAAATACCCCTGCATTACTTGTCTACTTTTTTGATCCTGCAATGAATCATATAATGCATCTAATCTGTCCATATTCTCCATTACAAATTTCCTATCAAATGGCTCACTAGCCACCATACTCAATGACAATACATCTTCATCCACCACACAAGCTTTATCTTTTAATTGATTCATTTTCGGATAATTTGCTATAGAACAAATAATAATACAGTTCTCCCCTATTACCTCATCAATACAATACACATTTTTCCCTAAAAACGTTGTTTCTGCTTCATAATACTCTGAATCTACAATGAATGCATCAAACTCTAATCCTCGATATTTTAATCCACCAGCAATTCTCCTTGCACCTAATGCAGCCCCTAAAATATATACTTTTTTCCCTTGCTTCTGCGCGTTTTTTATTTCAATTTCAAATATATTTTCTTCTTTTTTTAAATACATCCCCATATATTCCTTTCTTAATTTTTATTTTACTAAAACTACTGAGCCACCAGCATCTGGTATCGGTACATATGCAACCTGATTTTCATCACAAAATTCCATTACCGCATTTTTAGTTTCTGTATACGACAAATTGTGATAATCATGTACCATAATATATCCCCCTTCGCTGAGGTACGGATATATTTTTTCCAAACTATTCTTAACTGTATCATAAAAATCTACATCAAGACTTATAAATGCAAATTTATCCTGCACATCAAATGTCTCTGGAAAACATCCCTTTTTGATAATACACATATCCCTGTTAGGCATTCTGTCCAATACCTGTTCTACCGGTGTCCCCTTTTCTTCCAGTGCATATTGCATTTCTCCCCAGCCAAGTCCTATAGCTTTCTGTTTATCTTTTTTCGGTAATCCATCAAATGTATCAAACAAATACAACTTACGATCCGCAAACAAATAATTTATCTTCCTTGCAAAACTTCCATCTGAAACGCCAACCTCTGCTACACATCCATCTATGCTTTTTCTATTTATTTCTTCAGCCAATAACGCAAGGGTTTGTTCTCTCACATAATCTTTTTCTATAATTTGTTGAGTTTCTGGAACATTCATTCCACATAAAAAATATTTTTTGGGTGGAAGCTGAAATAACTCCTCTGTTCTTTCATTCTTTATTTTATCTCTGATTAATTGGTCACATATTTTCTGAATAGAACTATTCTCATATGTTAATCCGGTATATGCATATCCAACAATCTTACTTTCAGGTATATTTACTTCTTTTAATAATTCAATTCCTTTTGGGGTATTTCCAAATGAAACTACCACATAATCAAAACATAAACTTTGTAATTGGTTTAAAGAAACAATTGGTTTTCCATTTATCATTCCTCCACCTTCATTTAACAAATAGGCTACAATTTCCACATCTTTTTTCACATGCTGTGTAAGAAACTTGCTTATTGCACCTGTTCCAAACAATACAATACGGATTTTTTTCATATTATCCCAACCTTTTTCCTTTCGAAAAACCTATATATTCTTCCTTAATATCTTGAACTAATTCATTCAATCCATATATAGTTTTATATCCTATTTCTTTTCTTGCTTTATTAACATTTAGGCACTGTCTTGTTCCCCATTCTCGCTTCTCTGGATATATTCTTATTCCGGCTTCATCTTCAAACACCGCGCAAAATGTTTTAGCAATTTCCATATTTGTAGTTATATATCCACTTCCAATGTGAAAAGTCCCCCTAACATCTTTACATATCCCTATATCCAATGCTCTTGTTACATCTTTTACATAAACTAGATCTCTACCACCAATTCCCTTCCCGTATATTGGAACAGATCTATTTTCTACAACAGCACTTAAAACTGCTGCCCAAAATGGATTTAACATTCCCCTATTTAAATCTATTCCACAAACCTCAGCCATTCTATAAATAATTATATTCATTCCATATACATTTCGATAAAGATTCACTAATTCTTCTACACATTGTTTACTCACCCCATACTCATCACCAGGATATGCTATATCATCTTCTTTAAAAAATAATTTCTGTTTTGATGATATTCCACTCCAAATGGCCTTTGATGAAATACAAATCACTTTTGCAATACCAAGATCCTTGCAAGCTTCAAGTACACAATTGGCACATACAATATTTTCTATATAATCCGACATTCTTAATTGTGCCTGCGTTTTAGGCATTCCCTTTGCCGCCAGATGAATTACCACATCACATCCTTCAAAAATTTTTTTTAAGCTTTCAACAGAATAATCACTTTGTATATAACTTCCATTATCTTTCACATTATATTTTTTTCTTACTGGAACAATAAACTCATATTTTTCACCATAATCTCTTATTAAATATTGACCTATAAATCCTGTTCCACCTGTTACTCCTATACGCATTTTTCACCTACTCTATCAGTTTTTTATAAGTCGCTTGTACTGCTGGAATCGTCATTCCATATATCTGTGCATTATCTGTCACAAAACCATGATTAATAATAAATTCATGTGGGTATCCCACAAAATCCATTCGTACAAATTCACCCTGTAAGGCTTTTGTAACTTGTGGTAAAATGCCTCCTTTGTATGCTGGTTCCATAATCAATAATCTATTATTTACGAGATTTTTTTGCAACGTTATTTCATCGAAAGGTGCAATAGTTGTATAGTACAAAATTGTTACATCCTCTTGTGCCAATGCTTGCACTGCAAGTTCAAGCATTGGACCAACTGCTAATACCGTCGCTTTACTACCTTTTTTTACTATTTTAGCCTTTCCAAAAGTAACAGGTTCATGGTAAGAATTACAAAATCTAGATGTTCTGAAGACTGTAGGATGTCCATTCGCATATGAATCATAAAAAAGTGACGTAAACTCATCTGGTCTACCTGAAACAACAATTTCCATTTCTGGTATCATTGACAATATGGATAAGGCAGCCGGACAACAATGTGTAGCCCCTAATGTTCCAAATTCTGTACTACCACCATATAGTACAAAATTACCACCAAGTTTCTGATAACAAAAATCTATCTTTAACTGTTCATAAGCTCGCTCAATAAAAAAGGTAGACTGACCATAAATAATTGGTATCATTCCAGCAATAGACATTCCAGATGCCATACCTACAATTGCCTGTTCCATAATTCCTGCATCAATAAAGCGTTTTGGAAACTTAGAGGATAAATCAACACAAATGCCTACACCAGAAACTCCTAAAATTGCAATTGTTCGATCATCTTTTTCCATGATTTGTTCTAATGTTGAATAAAATTCTGCTGTCATTGTATTCATTTTAATGTAATTCCTCCATTATAATTGAATAATCCTCATCAGAAATAGCTTTTTCATGCCACATTGCATGATTCTCCTCAAACAACTTCACCCCATGTCCTTTAACCGTATCTGCTAAAACAGCATACGGTTTTCCTTTTGGTCTAACACACAATGCCTTTCGAAGATTATCTTCATCGTGACCATTGACTTCTACAATATCCCATCCAAAGGACTTAAACTTTCCAATAATATCCGGCATATACTCCGTAGACTTATTATCATCAATGATACAACAAACATTATCCAGCTTCATTCTTGCTGCAAAAATTAAGCTTTCCCATATACTCCCCTCATTTAATTCTCCATCACCAACTGTTACAAATATTCGATTTTGTTTTTTCTGTAATTTCCATGCGTATGCAACACCCACAGCATTTGGTAATCCATGTCCCAATGATCCTGTAGATACAATAGCTCCAGGTGTATAATTTCTATCCTGATGTACACTAAATCTACTGTTTTTCTTTTTGTATGTATAAAATTCCTCTTCCGAAATAATTCCTAAATCCTCATATACCGCGTACAATGCCAATGCTGTATGTCCATTACTTAATACCAACTTATCACTTTGCTCATCGTCAATGCCATTTTCAATATTCATAATATCACGTAGTAATACATTAAAAATCTCCATCATTGCCATTGTTGGTGACATATGCGCTGCAATTTTTCTCTTGTGTACCATTTTTACTATATTTTTTTTCTGTTCTTTAATTTCCTTTTCATACATATTTTTTTAATAACATCTCCTTATATGGTTCTAAATTGACCCCCGCTCCTGCATTTGGATATTCACACTCTCTGCATGCTTTATATGGATTATCGGTACCTTTAAGAAAACTTACCAACATATTATTTCTTTTTTCTGACTGCCAAATTTCCTTCAGAGATGAATTCATAATATTTCCCAAATTATCCTCATCCTTTCTCCAATCCGCAGCACACGGACTTACCGTTCCATCACTATGAATTACCAATTCATAAAAACATAATGAACATATTGGCCACTCCTTAAATGTACTTTCGCCAACATCATACTGTTGTTGAGCCTTCTCCGTAGAAGTAAGTCCTGACCAATGGTTTGTAACTCCATCTATATTTATAGTATCCGCATATTCCCCAACCTGTTCCACAAAAAAATTCTGTGCTTCTTTTGAAAAATAATCACCAATTATTTTGATATGTACATGACAATTTCTTTTTTTCGTATACAAATACTTAATATTATCAAATAACTTGTCAAAACTAACCTTTGCATTTGCAATCCTTTGAAAATCATCATCGCACAACCCATTTAATGAAATAATCAGTTCATCGAGACCTGCATCCATTAATTCATCTATTAATGGATGTGTAAGCAAACTCCCATTTGTTGTAATTTTCACCTCTCTTGCCACTTGCTCATCCTTTATTCGTTCGATAAATAATGGAACATTCTTATTTAATAAAGGTTCTCCTAATGCAAATAATTGAATTACATTAATTGGCTGTTCAAATTCTTTCAACTGCAAAAGTACTTTTTCAAATAAGTCAACTGACATAATTTTTCCTTTAAAGCTCTTACTTTTGCATTGAAAACAAAAATCACATTTAAAATTGCATACATCAGCTGGGTCAATGTTCACCCTAAGTGGTTGTTTCAATGGCAGCAAATCTTGTAAAGGTTTCCGATCTTTTCTAATAGGCGGTGTTAATTTTTTCATCTGTTTTCACCTCATATAGTTCTTAATCACTAGATCTCCACGTTATACTTTTTCAGGATTTCGATTCCCGTATCATAAGAATTAAAATCTACAATATCATCTGTCTCCATCTCAATATCAAAGGCATCTTCTAACTCTGAAATTAGTCCCATATGTCCAACAGAATCCCACTCCGGTACAGACTGATATTCCAGTTTTGAATTTACAACATCCTTATCCACTCCAAGTCCCTCTACAAATGCGTTTACATACTTTTCTAAATTGCTCATCTTTTTTCTCCTTTACTGTTTATTATTTTTAGGCGTTTGCGAAACGCCAAAAGCCGCATAAATACGGCATTTTTTTGTTGTTAAAATAAAATATCTCCTCAAGGTTTATGATAAAATAGAGTTGACTAGAAACTAAATACCAATCCACCTAAAGGAGATATACCTACATGATAACACATAAGCAGTTCACTTTGGCAGAAATTTTTGATGATTGCCAAAATAAATTCGACAATGACAAATACCAGTTCCTTTCACTTCTTGATGAAGCCATTAACCTTGATGAAATTGTTCCTGTTTCTTTTGTTACTCATTTTCACGCTTCAACCGGAAGCCCTCGTAAGCACCAGCTTTATCCAATGCTTAAAGCTTTTCTGATTCAGCGTATATTCTCAATCCCGACTGATATGCTCCTGATCGTTTTCTTGAAATACTCTCAGGAATTACGTGATTTCTGTGGCTTTGATGTTGTTCCTGATGCCTCAAAATTTACCCGTTTTAAACAGGATTTCCTGATGGACTTACAATCTATGTTCGATCACATGGTTGATATGACCGAACCGATATGCCAAAAACTTGATCCTCATCTGGCGGCTATGACCATCTTCGATACCTCTGGCATTGAAGCTTGGGTGACTGAAAATAATCCAAAATACGCAAACCGTATTATCAAACAGTTAAAAGCTTTTGCAAAGGCAAACAACCTTGATAAAAGCTATGATCCTTATAAGGCTGCTTATGGTTCCATGCCTACGCATGCTGCTTCCAATCAGACAATCCAGCAGATGTACATTAATGGACATTTCTGTTACGCCTATAAGTTTGGCATTGTAACCAACGAACTTGGTATTGTCCGTGATATCACTTTCTATAACAAAGAGTTCCTAAAGGCTCATCCGGATATCGTTGTGGAAAAGAAATCTGACTCTCCTGATGAGGATAAATCTCTTGCCGATTCAAAAGCCCTGCTTCCTGTCCTGGTTGATTTCTTTCAGAAGCATCCGCTTATCTCCCCTAAGACTTTTCTTGGTGATGCTGCTTTTGACACGATTGAAATCTACAAATCTCTTTTCGGTGAAATTGGATTTGAAAAAGCATTTATTCCTCTCCGCGTAAAACTTTCTATGGAAGATAACGGTTATACCATCAATGAAAATGGTGTTCCCTGTTGTCCTCATGATCCTTCGCTTCCTATGAAAAGAGAAGGTAGTAAATCACACTTAAAAAGCAAAATTCCCACGATGAAATTTGTCTGCCCGAAAATGAAATGGGAATACAATAAAGCAGATAAAACAAAACGCCGTGTATGCCATTGTGATAATCCCTGCACAACATCTTCCTGTGGAAGAATGATTTACGTTTATCCCGAAAAGAATCTTCGTGCCTATCCCGGAGTGGAACGAGGTTCTACAGAATGGGAAGAAACATATAAAATCCGTGTAAATGTTGAAAAATCCATCAACCACTTCAAAGACAGCTTTTGCGTAGCTAACCGTAAAACCCAGAACGAAAAAACGCTTCATGCCGATTTACTTTTGGCTGGCATAGCCCAACTTGTTACAGTAATCGTTGCTGATAAAATTCATCAACATCAATACATCCGAAGTCTTAAGCCTTTGATTGCTTAAAATTGAGATTTTATAAATTTTTCTGCTTCGTAGTAACTAGGAAGCCTTTTTGTCATGCCACAAATTAATGACCGCCACCTTCCATTCCAAGAATCCTGCAATGCAGGATTCTATCCTTGTTTTCAACCAAGATTGCGAACTTGTTTCGCAATTACCTATTATTATTTTCTAAAACTTTTTCTATATCAATCGGATCTAATATGGACATATCATGCATACAATATTTTTCCATAAATTCCGGATCCTCTCCTGCATAGCAACATTCATGTGGTTTTCCAAAACACGGATATGAAAAACCATATTCCATAATTTCTTTTAACGATTTTTCCTTAATATTCCCAAGTTTCATATGTAAATATGAACATGGTAATACATCTCCATATGGATTAATATAAGGGCGATTCACTGCTATGCAACCACTGACCTTTACTTTTTTATTTGGTAATGGCGGCCAGATATCCCTCCAGAAATGCTTATATCTGGTCCTTAATGTCTCCAGATAAACTGTATCTTCCGGAGTAAGCATAACATCAAACTTTCCTTTCCAGTTTCCAGTCGGTGTTGCTGGTACAATAGAAAAATGATAATCATGTAACTGACAAAACTCCGCTATTTCTTCTACCTCTCCGGAATGAATGTTATAATGACCTACCAAAAAATTAACAGATACCTGCATACCTGCATTTTTGGCATTATCCAGTGCCTGTATCGCATGCTCATACGCTCCTTTTACACCTCTGTAGCTATCATGTACCTCTGCCTTTGTACTATCCAAGCTGATTGATACCCTGGACATTCCTGCCTCTTTTAGACGCTGTGCTACATCTTTTGTTAGAAGATAGCCATTTGAAGTCATCTCAATATAAAATCGATCTGCCCCAAAAATACGAATAATCTCATACAGCTCTTTACATACCAGAGGCTCTCCTCCCTCTATCAAAACCTCATACATTCCCAATTCATCTGCTTCATCTGCCAATTTTCTAATATCATCTAAAGAAAGTGTTCCACATACTGGTCTACTTGGTGATTGCGTAAAACACTGTTGACACTTAAAATTACAAGCATTGCTATAATTTAGTAATATACCTCTTGGTGCCGTACCAACATTTCCATTTTTACTAATATATCTGTCAAATGCTCTCATTTTTTGAAGAACTCTTTTGTTATCTTTTAATTCCATCGATACTCCTTATGGGTGTAAGCCGCCATCCACACGAACCGTCTGCCCTGTCATATAACTACTTTGTTCCGATAATAAGAAGACAACCAGTTTTGCCACTTCTTCCGGCCTTCCCATCCTTCTTATCGCCGTATTACTAACCGTTTCCTCTTGTAATTCCGTTTTCATTTCAGTAATCATATCTGTCTTAGTAACACCTGGCGCTATAGCGTTCGCCCGAATTCCATAAATTCCTAATTCATTCGCCCACTTTCTGGTTGCTCCAAGAATCGCAGCCTTACTCGAGACATATTCGAACTGGGCCGGATCTCCATCAAGTGCTGCCGCTGAACTGATACTTACAATTGATCCTCCTTTATTTTTTATCATGTTCTTTAAAAGACGCTGTGTTAAAAATACCGGGCCAAAAAAATTCACTTCAAATGTTTTTCGAATTTCCTCCATTGAAGTCATTAAAAACAAATTTTTTGCCCCTACTATCCCTGCATTATTTACAATTCCAAAGATTGGTACTTTATATTTTAATATCTGGGAAGCACCTTCTTTAATCTGTTTCTCATCACTCAGATCAAAGTAGATCGGGTAAATACTAACCTGATATTCTTTTGCCAGCTTTTGAAGCTGGTCTTCTTCTCCTTCACTACGTGTACGCATACATGCAAATACATTTGCACCATTTTGTACACATTCCCTTAATATAGCAGCACCAATCCCCCGATTGCTGCCTGTGATCACAATATTTTTATCTTTCAGCATATACTTTCATTACTCTTTCTGCAATTTTCTCTGATGTCAGTCCACATTCTTCCAACAGATATTCATAGTTCCCCGGATGAGGATAAAAATCATTAATTCCAATCAAACATTGCCTTGGTCGCTGCGCCCTGCATGCATAATATTCTGCCACTGCGCTTCCTAATCCCCCAATTATCGTATGTTCCTCCACTGTAACTACAAGTTCATACCCTTCTAATTTTTCCAGCATTTCGGTATCAAGTGGCTTCACTGTATGCATATCAATCACAGTACAAATAATCCCATATTTTTTGAGAATCTCTGCGGCTTTTAACGTCTGTGAAACAATTGATCCCGTTGCAAGCAATGCCACCTTCTCACCTTTTTGAAGCACAATGGATTTGCCAATCTCATAGATGAAATCCTCTTCATATATAATATCAGTCCCCCCTGTCAACCGGATATAAACCGGACCATTATACTTCTTGGCTGCTTCAATAGATTTTGCAATCTGCAATCCATCAGACGGACAAAGAATCGTCATTCCCGGTACTGTACGCATTACTGAAATATCCTCTAAACCAAAATGTGAAGATCCCAATGTATTCATTGCAAGTCCGCTCCCAATCCCTACCGCCTTTATGTTTAAATGCATATATCCCATGTTCATGCGAATCTGCTCACTGGCTCTCATAGAAATAAAAGGAGCAAAGGATGTAGCAAATACTGGTGTTCCATCTTTAGCCAATCCAGCTGCCACACCAATCAGATTCTGTTCTGCAATTCCCACATTCACAAATGCTTCTGGATACTTTGTATAGAATCTTGCAAGTCCCGATGAGCTTCCAAGATCTGCCGACATAACAAAGAAATCTGGTTCTTCTTCATATAATTTTAAAACTCCCATTCCAAAAGTAGCCCTAGGTCCCATGATTGCCCATCTTTTAATTTCTGACTTTTTTATTTCCATATGCTTATTCTTCCAATTCTTTTATTGCCTGTTCGTAATACTTTTGTGTCAAACGATTATGATGCCAACTATTATCATTTTCCATAAAAGAAATACCACACCCCTTGATTGTATTTGCTACAATTGCTCTTGGCTTATTCTCAATATGTGGAGTATGAAGTGCTTTTACAATTTCTGGAATCTGATTTCCATTTATCTCTATAACATCAAATCCAAATGCTGCAAAACGTTCCCTGTAATTTGGATAATATAAAATCAGCTCACTGGCCCCATCATTTTGGAACTTATTATCATCTATAATCACCGTTAAATTATCTAACTGAAATTGTGATGCTGATGCAATCGCTTCCCACACCAGCCCCTCGTCACTTTCTCCATTTCCAATAATTGTATAAATCTGATCTTTTCTATTCTTGCGCTTTGAAGAAAGTGCCATACCGACTGCCATGGAAATTCCCTGTCCCAGACTTCCGTTTGAAGACTCAATCCCTATTTCCGGCTCCATTACCGGATGAGCACATAAATTACTGCCATCTGCAAGATAAGTATGCAGGCGTTCTTCTGAAATCATCCCCTTTTCCCCTAATGTTGCAAATAATGCCAATGCACCATGCCCCTTGCTTAGAATAAATTTATCGCGTTCCTCGTAAGAACCACCTACATTACGCAAAACATCTCCATATAAAACAGCAAGTATATCCACTATAGATAACGCTCCGCCCAGGTGAACATTACTATTACACTCATATGCCATTTTTATGATACGTTTTCGTATTGATAAAGCCAATGCTTCTAATTCTCTATTTGTCATCTTTACAGCCCTTTATCTTGGTTTATATCTGTTTAATACATCTGGAATCGCAACAACCAGGTTTGCTGAACATGCAGCTTCTCCATCTACAAAACTTTCTACATGCCCCTTTGCAACTCCTCTATTGAAGGAATCCAATGTTGCATAAATATCCAGCCGGTCTCCCGGTATAATTTTCCTTTTAAACTTTGTCTTATCAATATTCACAAATGCTGTTTTCATTCCACGATATTCTTTCACACAAAGGAATGTCATGAGAAAGGTTTGAGCCAATGCTTCCACCTGAACAAATCCTGGTACATTTGGTTCATCATCAAAATGCGCTGGAAAAAACCATTCATTATATGAAAAATTTTTGATGGCATGTGCATGTTCCATAGGAACAGCCTCTTCCACTCTGTCTATAAACAGTAATGGATATCTATTCCTCTGACACTCCTGAATCCCCATCGTATCAAATTTTAATACTTCTTTTTCCACTGGGTGATCGCCTCTCTTTCCTAATACTTTATTTAAAAACTCTTTTTTGATCATTTTTTTTCATAATTCTTGCAGGATTTCCAACTGCAACCGCTTCATCCGGCAAATCCTTAAAAACAATTGCTCCCGCAGATATAATTACATCGTTTCCAATCTGAATATGATCGGTTGTTCCAGCCAAAAAGCCCATAAATACTCTATCACCTATAATATCTGCACCACCAATCTGACAATTCGAGCCAATTACAGAATGTTTTCCAATGCGTATATCATGACCAATTACTGCATGTGCCTGAATATATGTATTATCACCAATCGTTACATTGCTGGTAATTGTTGTTCCCTCACAGATTACAACCCCTTCCCCAATCGAAGTGGATTCATCCAAATAGATTCCCGGATGAATCAATGAAACCAATTTTATTTCCTTTTCTTTTACTTTTTGATACATTTTTGCCCTGATAGCCGGCTCTCCAACCGCAATAACAATTTCCAGTTCATCCCTGGCATATGTCTGCAAAAGTCCTTCAAACTTATATACACGCGTTCCCCGAACATCAGATATGTCATTCACATCATCAATATATACTATCTCTGTCCAACGCCTGTCCACACCATTTATTTTTTTTGCAATGATATTAACTTCCTGCGCCAAGCCATGCGCTCCATAGATTCCCAAAACCATTTTTCATTCCTCTTCATTAATCCGGTATGGAAAATAATATCTTGCTTCTCCATTTGCAAGAAGCACACGTTCTATACTTTCCTGATTAATCGGTTGTGCCGCAACTACATAAAAATCATTGTTTCCCCTTGTCTCACTGATGTACTTTACTACACAATTCTCAAAAATATCCATTTTACTATATCCATCAGAAACCACAAACCCCTTAACCTGTAAATCAGCCTGTTCCAAACTCCGTTTGCAAATTGCCGCTAATGTACTCGTACCATAAATCCACACGGATTCACCTTGATCCAATAATTTTTTTAAATAATCCACCCATTGTTCCCCGGATAACATATGATAAAATGCGTCCAATTTATTTTGTAACCATACAGGACCTACAGTCTCTCTACAATCGTATGTTGCTGACGCCATCCCCAAAATATCAGAATCAATTTTCATCGAATAAATATCATCAAATTTATGATTCAAATATCCACTAAAACGACGGTAAAACACACACATTTTTACAATATAATCAACATACTTATCCAAATTATCACGAATACTCTTCATGAATGATCCTTGTGTCATATAACGATATACGGACATCGGTCGTTCGTCATAATATACAGTCCCTTTTTTTGCCAATATCTGCCGAATCGGATAATCCCCCACTCCCGTATCAATCACATACTCTGGAAAATCTGTACGTAAAAGATCCATTACAAAAAAGAATGAACATGTTGCTGGAAATTTAGAACCAAGACCACATAATACCTGTTCCCGCTGTGAATAACATCCACTTTTTGGAAAAGTATTCAACAATTCCTTTTTTCCTGTCAATACATCCAATCGCCATGCATTATGCATATATAAGGAACACTCCGGATGTGCTTCCATATAATCATACTGCCGTTGTAATTTATATGGGTCAGACCAATAATCATCTCCCTCTAATATTGCACAATACTTACCTGTACACATATCAAATAAACACTCCCAACTTGCGGACAATTTACCTTCTTTAATTTGATTAGTTTTTTGATGTAAATTTTTTATAATATGTGGATAGTTTTTTTCATAAAACTGTATAATTTCTGTTGTTCCATCTATCGATGCATCATCATAAATTACAATTTCATATGCAAATTCCACCTTCTGCATCAAAATGCTATCCAATGCACGTGCAATATAATCCTTATGATTATATACAGGAACAAATATGGATACTTTCTTTTCCATCTTTCATCTCCCAATCCCATATTTTATAATTATTTATCACTTTTATGTATATCAAAAGAGCTAACCTATACAAATTGTATCTGTCAGCTCCTTCATCACTTTGACATCTAGGTATTTGCACCTTAATTTTCCTATTTTTTACTAAGTTGCTCTATCCTCCATGATGATTTTTTGCTGACACTCCATGTCAATATGTACTTCATATAATTTATCGACAATTATAAATAAACTATGACCCCTTTCATATATTATACAATCCATCTATTACCTGCGCAATAGTTACAATTGTCTCATCTTCAAGCTCCGGATATAACGGCAATACCAAAACCCTTGACGATATATCTCTTGCGACATCCAAAGAATCTGCTTTATATTCATTTCCAAAACAAATTGCATCTGAAGTTAACGGATAAAAGTACTTCCTGCTGTAAATATTTTTCTTTTTTAATGTGTCATAAACCTCATCTCTTTGCTTCTCTGTAGAAAATATAACCGGATAATATGCATAATTATATTTTACTTCCGAATTGTCAAACCGTGGTGTTCTTAAACAAGATATCCCAGCTAATTGTTCATTATATAATTGGACTTTTTTCTTTCTGATCTGAATATTTTTTGCAACATACTTTAAATTACACAGTCCCATAATTGCAGCAAATTCATTCATCTTTGCATTTGCTCCAATATCAATAATCTCATTTTCACTTTTTATCCCAAAATTTTTTAGATTATATAGTTTCTCATACAACTTTCTACTTTTCGATGCAACGGCTCCCCCCTCAATTGTATTGTAGACTTTTGTTGCATGAAAGCTAAAAATCGAAGCATCCCCGAAACACCCAATTCCATATTCCTTGTAAGTCTCTCCAAAAGCATGGGCAGCATCATAAATAACTCGTAATCCATGTTTTTTTGCAATTTGTTCAATTGCCTCCACATTACATATATTCCCATATACATGTACAGGTACAATTGCCACCGTTTTTTCTGTAATCAAATTCTCTATTTTTGTTTCATCAATCGTAAAATCATCCGGTTTTATATCACAGAAAACCGGTTTTAATCTATTTCTTACAATTGCATGCGTCGTAGAAACAAATGTAAATGGCGTTGTAATAACTTCGCTACCTTCTGGAAATTCCATTGCCTGAATCGCCATTTCCAATGACATATGCCCATTTACCAATAATGACAACTGTTCTACCTGTAAATATTCTCTTAGTTCATTTTCCAGTTTCTGATGATATTGTCCCATATTTGTCAGCCAGTGTGTGTCCCACAATGGTTTAATCATCTCAACATATTCTTCATATGGTGGCATAGATGTCCTTGTCACAAAAATACTCTGTTCTTTCTTCTTCAACTCCATTCTCCTTACCCCTGTCTACAGTTCTTTATAATATTTCTCTAATTCTCTGTATAATGTTTTTCCTGCATCATTTTTCGGTATCTGATCAATTACAACCATTTGATATGCAGCCTGATTAAGTCCAGTCTTTTGTACTACAAAGTTTTTTACGTCCTTCGCCTTACTTTCCTCTGTAATAAAAATATACAAGTGATCATCTACACCTGCTGATGCACAATCTATCCCGTCAAATGCACCTTTAATTAATCTATCCACCTCGTCCAAATTTACACGGTTACCATATATTTTTAAGAACCTTTTTTTTCTACCTACAATATAAAAATAACCATCTTTGTCATATTGTGCCATATCGCCAGTATACAAAATTCTTCCGTGCTCATCTCCCAGCCGTAAATCATCCCCGCATTCTGCGTATCCAAGTGTCACATTTGGCCCCTCATACACCAGTTCCCCCGTTTTTCCTACTTCTTGAACAGGCTTTCCATCTACATCTATCAATGTAAATTTACCTCCCGGAATTGCAATTCCCATCGAACCACATTTTTCTACTGCCATGTTTGCTGGCAAATATCCCATACGCGCAGTTGCTTCACATTGTCCGTACATAACAACAAATTTCTTGCCATTCTGTGCTGCATATTCTGCAAATTTCGCATGCAACTCCGTTGTAAGCTTTCCTCCAGCCTGCGTCATTGTCCGAAGTGACGAAAGTTCCATTCGGGTAAATCGAAGTTTATCTAAAATCTCATAGGTATATGGCACTCCTCCAAATGAAGTTGCCTGTTGTTTTTCAAAGAACTCCCAAAACTCTTTCTGCATTAAAGATTTATCTGTCACAAGAAGTGTAGCTCCTACCAACAAATGGCTATTTATAATTGACAAACCATATGTATAGTTCATTGGCAATGTCGTAATCGGACGTTCCGTTTCATCTAATTCCAAATATGACACAATAGACTGTGCATTTGACATAATATTGTCATAACTTTGCCGCACAAACTTCGGACTTCCTGTAGATCCAGATGTGGTCAAAAGCAGTCCAAGCTCCTCATAAACTGGATATTCTTTTTCATATGCAGTCCTTAACAACGCATAATCATATTTTAAATATACAACATCCATATCTGAAAACAAATCTTCTGTTATCATATCTGATGGCACCCACAAATAAGATGGCAGATAAATAGACAATATATTTTTCAATAACGCGCTTTCCAATTGTGCATTCAATAACATAGGTACCATACGGCTATTCATAAAAGCAATATATCCCACCACAGATCCCACACTATTTTGACACAATGACACTACCAGAGCACGCTTTTGCATTTTTTCTGCAATTTGTTCCTGCGTATTTATCAGATCCCCATAGGTAACCTGTGTTCCCTTATCATCAATAATTGCAATATGTTTTTCAAATTTTTGTAAATCCCACATAAGCACTCCTTATCTGATCGCAATAGTTCTTGTCATACTATCTACCAAATGATAGCCATCCCATACAAAATCAAAATCCATGGTATGTCCAACCGACACGACTCTGTCAATCCCCTTCAAGCCACCTTTTAATAGTGAATCCAGCATTTTATTTTTCCCAATATACCCTAACGTCTGACAGTGTGAATCGTTACAGAATTCTCTTAGATCCATAAGATTTTCACTGTCATATTCATAAAAATACCCACTATTTCCACGGTATTCCATAATATTTGGTGTGAGCTTGTCTATTTTAATCCTTATCAGTCGATTATCAGTGTGAGAATATACATGTACATTTCCAATTTTTTCTTCTTCATCCGCAGATGCCACCTTGCATATTGTTACAAGTTTTTCCACCCCTTGAACCGCCTGCATATGATACTTTTTTTCAACCAAGGTTTCTAATTCGTCCCAGAATTTTTCTTTTGCTTTCTCCTTATTATTTCCATACCATATGATCACCCTCGGACTTGTACAAGCATTTTGATCTGACAAATAGGTATCATTGTAAAAATCCTGTGCCACTCTTTCATACTCACCATATTCCAAATAGTAATCCGCATCAATCACCGCCAAAGAATATCTGTCAGCAAATGTGATCTCTGTTGCACGTGGTAAAAGAGCAGCCCTACGAATTTCTTTTATGGTTGCATCCCCTCCCCAAATAACCCGCACATCACAAAGCGAAGACAAAAGCTCATTTACCTCCTGATCTCTCTCATATTTTACGAGCGCGATATATGGTCGTAATTCTTTATATTTACATAGCTTTTTTTCAATCAACTCTGAGACAAGTCTCACTTGTGGAAAATCTTTTGATGGCACACGGACAATATTTGCATTTCCTGTTAATAATCCTGTAAATAACGAATATGCAAAGTTTACCGGCACATTTGAAGGGGCGATATGAAATGCTACCCCCCGGCCAATTCGAAATATACCACTATCTTCTATCAGATATTTTTTCTTTAATCCATGAAGTGATGACTTTCGTAGCCAAAACCCTAACGTTATAATATCCGGATACAAACGGCTCTCTTTATTTGTCATAAAATCTTTTGACAAATCTTCCAAAAATGCAAGAACCTCCTGCGAAAAAGGGCACATTGGCGTTATCTCTGACATATTTTGTACTATCTTAATATCCCCTACCAGATAAGACATCTTCCCATATGCCAGTACTCTCTCTCTGTTATCCAAGGTCTGATGCTTTATACTATGATCAACAGCATACGTATCACTACAGCCTCGAATCTCTGCATTTTTTAATCTTCCAAACACCTTAAAGTATTTTCCTTTTCTTCCGCAAGGACAATCATCTTCACCAATGATCACTCCCTCATCTTCCGTTAATAAAGAATGCCCCGGATAAGATTCTGGTATTGCGGACACAACTTGTATGATCCCTTTTTGTCCATCCGGACACACCGAAAAATCTTTCGGATTTCGTATAATCACATCCGAAAATATACTTGCATGCAAATGTCCGCACTCGCATTGCATATAAATGCATCCGGTCTGTTCCACCATTCCATAATAATCATGGATATCTGAAAGTCCGCAAACGGATGTCATCCGATCTCTAAATTCCTCTGATGACACTGCTTCTGATTCCATTTTTTTCCATCCACCACCATGAATTAATATTGCATTTGACAGATCGAGTTGCTCTCCCTTTTCTTCTTTTAACTTTACTAATTCCTTATAAAAATGCTGCCAAATCATAAACGTAAATCCGAACAACAAAATTTTTCTATTCTTATATCTTTCTATAAACGCTTTTAGCTCCGTCAAATTCAGATTCATATCATCATCTAAAGCATACATTTTTTTTGAGCCAAAAATAGAAAATCCTAGAATTCCTGCCCCGCGAGCAGAAAACATCTTACGATTTTTTATAACAGAAGGACAATCAATAATAATCATTGGCATACGTGAAGTCCCTGTAAACTCCGATACAATCTTTACCAATGTTTTCTGCTGATATGCTGCTGTAGTTTTATCGAGATATATTTTCGAAACAGCCTGCCCTGTTGTTCCTGATGATGTCATTGTTTTTATAACTTCCTCATCAGGAACACTCTTAAGTACTCTCTCTTTGAAAATACGGACAGGAAGAAACGGCAGATCCTCGTAAGAATTCACCTCATCTTCTTGATAATTAATTGCATCCATTATTTTTTTATATTCTACACAATGTTCCATATGAAAATTGGTTAAATACTTCAGCCTTGAGGTAAGTAATTCCTGTTTTTGCCTTTTATCATAACCATATGGTTCATTTATCAATGCTATTTCATCTCTCATAATCTGCTCCACTATACTAAATACATTTGCTCTACATCTACTGATAAACATCCCACATCTTATGGAAATCAATCACACGTCGAATGCCTTCCTCAAATTCTACTTGTGGTTTCCATCCAGTATCTGCTATCAACTCCCTGCTATCCGCCTCCAAATGCATGATCTGATCTGGACTATATGGTATTTTCCCGAGTCCTTTTTCTACATCCTCCCCTAATTGATCACACATAATTTTAATGTATTCTTTTAAAGGTCTTGCTTTTCCGCTGCCAATTGGATAAATTGCATGATTCTTTCCCTTTTTCGCAATCAGATATAATGCATTTGCAATATCATCCATATACACAAAGTCCCATATCTGTTCCCCTTTTGAAAATTCCAAAGGACGATGATGAAGACTATTGACAATGTTTGCAATTAAAACAGATCCATCATTATCATATTTTCCATATCCGCTCAAAACTCTCGGCCAGACATGTCTCATTCCATACTGATCACATAACATTCTTGAAGTATAACAAGCACATAATTTCATTGTTCCATATGCGGTTTCAGGTTCACAAATCATATCCCCGGTAAGAGGCTTCTCTTTTCTCCCATATTCCGCCTGACTTCCAACCCCAATAAAAGTATGACACCCAAATTTATGAGCTACCTCTACAGCATAACTTGAATACAAAACATTTTTATTTTGTTCTTCTATATTGTTTCGAACAGTTTTTCCTGTATTTGCCCAGCCCAGATGAAAGAATACATCATAATCATTTTCTTCCGGTTTATAGTCCTTCAACTGTTCCAGTGTGTAGTGCTCGATATGTAGATGTTCATGCTCCGGTACAAATGCGGATCGAAAAGAATGTTCTCTCTGAAACAAAAAAACTTCCACATGTTCCTCTAATAATTTCTGGATCAGGGCAAGCCCAATCGGACCACTGCCACCAGTCATGACAACTTTTTTGATTTCATTCCCTTTACGTTCCATCTTCATTCTATCCTATACTGCATACAATACCGTTTCATGCTGACTATATGTATAATGGCGCATATAAAACTGATATTCTGGTACCAGTTGTGCTAAATACTCAACAATACTTACCGGATCTTCACATTTATGATATACACAAATAGCTAATTTCGGTTTGTATGTCTCTATCAATCCTTTTGCACCCATTAATGCATCCAACTCAAATCCTTCAATATCCATTTTCAAAAAAGTGACAGGGTCTGCTATAACATCATCCAAGCAAACCAGCTTTACAGAATTATTTCCTTCACCCTTAACAGAAGAACCCGCTGTACCTTGCTGATCAAAGGATACTGTTCTATTTTCCTTTCCTACTGCTGCATTTATCAGTTGAATATTTTGTAATTTCTGATTTTCTACATACTCCTGAATTTTTTTGCAATTTTCTACATCTGGTTCAAGTGCATATATTTTCCGATATCGACCTACATGTTTTCGATAACCGTCAATACTGTCGCCTATATAAGCTCCACAGTCAACAAATACTTCGTCCTGTGTATAATGCATCTCATCTACGTCAAAATATGCATCATGGTCAACCGGAATCTTCATAAAATCATACAAATCTCCATTTCGCAGAAATTCCATTCGTCTTCGAAAAACTTCACATGACTTTTCATCTGAAAGCTTTTCTTCTACTGCACGGATTCTGTTCTCCGCATATTCTGTTCCAATCCACTCATATATATCTCCAATGATGTTATGTTCTACCTTCGTTTTATATTCATGTAGCGTGAGCATCTGTTCCACCATTCCTTCCCAATCCGGAATATCAAACAGTGTACCTCCGCTAGCTTTAACTTGCTGGCTGATGCTCTGTCTGTATGTATCACTACAAACTATAAATATGCTATCCGAGAAATCTCCAATTCGTTTTGCATTATATACCGGTATTTTTTCAATATACCTTTCTTCTTTGCAATGGTTATCTAAAATCGCCCGGATATTTGCATTTATCCCCATTTCTTTAAATGCAAGTACTATCATATGTGCTCTTCCGCCAGCAGCAAACAGTACAACATCTTTACCGTCTAGTTTCTTATAACAATCATAGAATTTTTCCTTGCATTGTTTTATAAATCTTTGCTTTGTATTCAAAATCTGACACCCTCTTACTTGCTTTATAAAATATCTCTCATTTATCTGTAACTGTAACTCACTGACATATACACATAGGCACGCCCATCCTACTTCATCTCATACAACGGTATCAACATGTTCTGTTCAAATTCTTCCTGCGCTAACGGTGGGTTCATATACTCCAATGGCAGTGACTCCATCTGTCCGTCCGACCGCTTATAGGATACCTGCTTCGGGAATGCACTTAAGTCGATCGGTACCATGACCTCACAGATCACCGGGCCATCATAGTCCAGTACTTCCTTCACCCGTTCCGTCAACGCTCCGTTTGCATGGATCTGCACGGTCTTAAGTCCATAGGCTGCTGCTACCGCAGAGATCGGAGAAAGTGTCAGATGCGAGTCTGCATCACATGCCACGTAATGTCCCCGGAAGATGTTCTTCTGGGTCGCGTGGATCTGTGCATATCCCTGATTGTTTAAGACGAAGATCTTGATCGGGAGGTTTAACCGGTGGATCGTCTCAAGCTCCTGAATATTCATCTGAAAGCCGCCGTCTCCGTTGACACATACCGTTCTTCTTCTGCCGCCTGCAAGACATGCACCGATCGTTGCCGGAACTCCGAAGCCCATCGATGCCAGACCCTTTGTACAGAAGACTCTCTGTCCCTTTTTCACACGGAAGGTCTGCATTGAGACATCGATACAGGTTCCCGAACTTCCGGATACATAGATGTCCTCCGCACTCATCTGCTCTGTGATCTCATCCAGCAGTGCATATGTATTAACCAACTCTTTTTGTGTTCTTGCTTTCTCTGTGACAATTGGATACTTCGCTTTCATCTCTTTTGCATAGTTGATCCATGGCGTATAATCTTTTTTCTGAATCTCATCTTTATGTTCCAGCAAAAGCTGCATGAATTCTTTTGCGTCCGCCTCGATTGCAAGCTGCGGTCTGACATTGATTTTATGTAACTCATTTTCATCAATATCTACCATCACTTTATAAGCAGCTCTCGCAAATCCATCAAAATTGTAACCGGTCTGCAATAAATTCATCCGCGCACCAATGGATAAAAAGAAATCGGAATTCTGCTGTACAAAATTTGCATACCGCTGTCCCATTCCACCAGGTCTTCCGAAAAACAGCGGATGTTCTTCTTCTATCAGATCAATTCCATTCCAGGTTGTAAGAACCGGAATCTGCAAAGTCTCTACCAGTTTTTCAAATTCGTCCCGTCCTTCTGAAAGACGGATGCCATTTCCCGCCAGCAAAACAGGACGTCGTGCCTGATTCAATTGTGCGATTGTCTCCATTACCTGTTGTTCCAGCTGTTTTCTCTTTTCATTTTTTTCTTGTTCTGAAATTTCTGCCGGTTTCCAGCCTCTTAAGGTTGTTTCCTCTATCATGGATGCCTGTACATCCAACGGAATATCCAGCCAGACCGGTCCCTTTCTTCCATGTACAGCTCCATACAACGCACGATCCAGATGATACTTGATATCCTGTGGTTCTGTTACAAGCGCTGCATATTTTGTCACCGGTTTTACCATGGAAATGATATCTACTTCCTGCATGCCCTGCTGACGAATTCCCTGTCCGTTCACCATATCCGCGCGTTTAACCTGTCCGGACAATACAATCATAGGAGTTGATTCGATATATGCTGCAGTCACACCTGTCAGAGCATTTGTCCCTCCCGGTCCCGTTGTCACCATAAGCAGACCCGGTTTATTTGTGACTCTTGCATATGCTTCTGCCGCAATGGAGCATGCCTGTTCATGAAGACATACCACATATTGGATTTTTTTGCTGTTTCCAAGAGAGTCATTTAAGTGCATGGCACCACCTCCTGGAAGCATGAACATATGAAGTACTCCCAGACTTTCCAAATATTGAATTACATAATCTGATACTTTTATCATTTGCTTTCCTCTATAATCATACATTCATTTTTTCATTTTCAATCAAATCAGAATGCTCTTTCAATAAATCAATATAGCTTGTTTGTAAACATTCCAACAGTCGTTTCGTTCTTTCACCATCCAACTGTAGATCCATAATTGCTTTCATGCAAATCTCGACATATTCTCTCAATCGCATTTCATAATGTTCTATATCATACTTTCTCATTCTTGCTATTCCAAGCAACCAATTTGCTTTTCTTATAATAGCATCCATCCCGTACTCCAACATATCTGCATCATCTTTTATCATTATATGTAAAAATTCTACTTCTCCTTTTGCCTGTTCTAATCTTGCTTCATAAGTTGCATAGGAGGGAATTATGGTATTTTCATCAACCTTTTTATCATATCCCCACTCTTCTTTCGCCATAGATGTTTTCTCTTCAATTAACACAACCGGTTCTTCAAGATAAGCGCCCTTTTTATTCATTTCCGCGCACCACCATTCATGTGGATATGTCTGATAAAATACATTATCTGAATATTTTTCTAATTTTAACAAATCACTTTCTAAAAAATCTTTTCTTCTAAAAATTAATCCCGATATATAATTTTGTTTTAAAAAGCAATTTTTAAAAGCCTCAAATCCTTTTTCCCCATATACTCTTTGCGTTGTCAAACACCCCATCGTTTTTGTTTTTGCCCTAAGTAATGAGATATCGGAAAAATCCCTAAATAATGCAAAATAATGTTCTACTTTATCCAATACAATATCATCTTCATCAGATACTAATAATACATATTTCCCATGTGACATTTCAACGGCATAATGCCAATTCACCTCATATTTTAAATCCTTTTTATGGTCAAAATATATCAACCGGGAATCCTTTATCTGGCTTACTTCATCATATTCCTTCTGATATACATCAGTTCCGTTCTTTGAAACAACAAACTCTATTTCCGCATCATATGGAAGGTTTTGCAAATTTTCAATGCGTTGTTTTAATAAATGCCCTCTATGATAAGACGGAATGGCAATTGTTAATAAAACATTATCTGCATTTCTTCCCTGCGGTGTTAAGCGATACTGATGTTCCTGCTGTATCATCTGTTCAAATTTTGCTTTCTTTTCAACGTCACCATACCATATCCCCGGCAAATACTGAGATGTGTTTTCATGAAAAAATCTTTGCATATTCTCAACATTCTCAAATAACCAAATATTTTTTAAATACTCTCTCAGCTCAGGAATTTTAAAAAATGATGCTCCTCTTTTTAAGTCCTCACAGACCATGTATATTTTACGTACATTTGCCTGTGTGAGAATTGAAAAAATGCTTCTCCAATCCCATTCAATCCCTAAAGTAACTGCAGAAAATTCCATTTTCTGCAACAAAGTATCCGAAGTTGCAGCTATCAATTCATCTGTAGAAAAAACTCCCACAAATTGTTCTTCTTTTTTATCAAAGATGTAGTACTTTCCTTCTTGATATGGTACAAAATCTAAACTACAGTCCTCATATTTTATTTTTGTTCCATTTATGTTAGATTCAAATGTTTGTCTAAATTCCTCATCATTACAGTTTACATAACACTGATAAATATTTTGTCGTATCCATTCTTTTTCATACCCTCTTGTATAAAGTAGTACAAATGTTTCCAATGCCTCGTCGTATTTATTTTGTTCGAATTTATCACATGCATATGCTAACAAATCCTGTTCTTTAAATTCCATATAAATTCCTTCTGCTCTATATTTATAATGTCTTTTTCTTAAGTTTCATGTCTTTTGCATATTGTACAACCGTATCGTCTGCAATCCCTTTTATTTCTTCTGCTGCCACTGCAATTCCATACAACATAACTTTTCCCTGTTTTGCAATGTCTTCCATTTCTGTCTGTCTGTCATCCTGCAGTTGATAAATCTGAGGACGAAGTGCTAATTCCATTCCTTTGATACTATCATTTACGGTTTCCGCCATATAATCCTTTTCCATATAGTTGTTTATTTTTTTTATTTTCTTTAATATTTTTTGAAACTCTTTTTGAGAAAATCCATTTTTCTTGGAAATACTTTTAAGTTTTTCATAATATTTAATGCCCTCTAATGCTTTCTTTCTTACATCTTCCAATTTTTTATCTGCATTTTCAAAATATTCCAATGGTATCTCCTGATATTCATCCGGAAATAATTTTTTTACCCGGTTAATATGCCATTTTACATTAAAATCTCTTTTGCAATATTTTTGAATGGCCTTTTTCAAAGTCATAATCTTGCTACCATGAATTAATGCGCCACCCTCTGTCGCATCTACTGTTGTAATTGCTGTCCACTCCTTGATATATTTTTCAAACCAGTCCAAATACAATTTAAAATCAGCTCTTGATAATACTTTTCCCCCATCAATTGCATCAACTTCAAAATATTCTCCACTATCTGTATCAATCTCCTGCATTTTATCCTGAAAGGTACCATCTGCATGGGTTTTATTTCCAGTCATTGCCAGATCCTGTCCAACTAGGATCACTGTTTTAGCCCCCATTTGAATTCCAAATGAATATGCCGTAGTAGCAACAGATCCTCCTGTTGGTATATTGGGCAAAGTACGATCCCGCCCCATTTTACGGCTCAATTCAAAAAGAATTTCACTTTCAAATCCCTCTCCATTGTAATAAAAGAATTTTTTCCCCTTATGCAATTTCATAGATGGAATTGACACTCCTGTCATTGTAAGCATTGGCGTCTTAGAAATATCTTTATGTTCAAATAATACTGCTGGTTTCAGGCCATCGACAATCACAAATAGATCTGGGATTATCCCCGCATTTAATAACGGCTTCATAGCAGTATCCGTTGCAATAATGCAGGCTTTTCCAACAGCTTTTTTTAAATCTTGTATATTTTTATTTAACGACGGACCTGCAGACACCACAATCACCGGTACATCTTCCGGCAATATTCCCCATAAATCTTTTGCGTTATATCCCTCCGCCAAATAATGTAAATTATGAAACACATTTTTGGCATTGATATCCGTATATCGGACGGTTGTATTCCATCCCACTTCAATGTCTTTCATATAAACCCGCAAATCTGTAATAAATTTTGTCACTTCTTCCGGAAATAACTCTTCATAATTTCCATTTATATAATATTTTAAAAAAGTAATATTATCTAACGAAATAAACATATGGAAATAAGTTTGAATTTCATAGTCATTTATTCCCTGCACCACAATGCCTACAGGAATATTCATTTGAAATAAGAATGATAAATCCACTTCCTCCATTGCTCTGCGAAACACCTCAAATGAAGGCTCATATACTAAAATCGTACAGGTTTTTGGCACACTTTCCATAATTCTTCGTATATGTTCACCGTTTGAAATTCCAACAATAACAATTGGAGCATATTCCTCAATTTTTCCCTGTTTTTCAAACCATCTATCTATAACTGTAGATGGAGCGTATTTTCCATTCAGATACCTGGTCTTTCCATGATCCACAACCTTTAAAATAGTTTCTCCCATCAGACTCTGTTCTGAAATCACATCAAAATTTCTTTTTTTTCTATTTACTGTCTTTAAAATCGCCTGCCAGACAGGATATTTATTCCCCAGCATTTCCATATTTTTTTCATAAATTGCTTTATTCATAAATATTCCCATCCTCCAGCTCACTTAAAGTATATTTGTAAATTTCCATCAATCCATTCTGTAGTACATCCTGCAAAAATACGGAATCTTCATTTTCTATGCCATACAAAATATCCTGCAATACCTGTAATACAAATTCATCATTCAATTCGAATTCAATCTGTGGATCTTCTGATTTTTTTAAGATTTCCGGAATAACCTGATTCATGTATGGGAGATATTTTTTTAATTCTTCCATATATTCCTGTCTATTGTCTATTTTATCTGTAATTTCAACTATGCATTCCATATGAAATTTCAGTTTTTTTTCAAAATCGTTCATACTTTTCCCTATGTTTATCGCTTATCATTTCTATACTATGAAAAAAGAGTTGGCGAGTGCCAACTCTTTTTCAAATTCCAGGTTATTACTGTAATAAAGATAAAACTCCCTGATTAGACTGGTTAGCCTGAGCAAGCATAGACTGTCCTGCCTGAGCAAGAATATTGTTCTTGCTGTAGTTAACCATCTCTTTAGCCATATCTGTATCGCGGATACGAGACTCAGCAGAAGATGTATTCTCTGATACATTATCCAAGTTAGCAACCGTATGCTCTAATCTGTTCTGTAAAGCACCAAGTGCAGATCTCTGGCTGGATACATTGTTAATAGCATTCTGAACCATTTCAATAGTACCCTGTGCCTGCTGATAATCACTTACGTTTGGTCCTACAACAGATGTTGCCTTTTTGGATGCAACTACAAAGATCTGAGTTGCCATGGATGCTTTTGCACCTACACATGCTCTAACGGTTCCAGAAGTTGTAACCTTTGTGCCATTAGCAGTCTTGTAATAAGTCTGTCCATTAGATGTCAACGCTGTTACATCAGCCTTCTTAGACGCAAGAGCATGAACACACCCTCTAATTTTTGCTGAACCATCACCTACTTTAAACTTACCGTTTGCAGTAGTATCATTTGTTGCAAGATATCCAGATGTAGCTCCAACCTTAACTTTACTAAGTCCGATTGCCTTTGCATTCATTGCTGCAATGTTAAGCGTAATCTTCTGTCCCTGATTAGCTCCAACCTGAAGATTCTTTCCTGTAAAGGATCCATCTAACAGGCTCTGCTTGTTGAACTGTGTAGTTTCAGAAATACGATCGATTTCCTCTGTCAGTGCTGATAACTCCTGATTGATGGCATCACGGTCGATAGACTGGTTTGTATCGTTTGCACCCTGAACAGCCAACTCATTCATACGCTGTAAGATAGAATGCGTCTCATTTAATGCACCTTCAGCTGTCTGGATAAGAGAGATACCATCCTGTGCGTTTGAAGAAGCCTTGTCAAGACCACGGATCTGGCTTCTCATCTTCTCAGAAATCTTTAATCCTGCAGCATCATCGCCTGCGCGATTGATTCTGTAACCTGATGATAACTTCTCTGTTGATTTTGACTGTGCGCTTGTTGTAACACTTAACTGACGATTTGCATTCATCGCCTGCATATTATGCTGTACTACCATGCCCATAATTGTTTCCTCCTTGAATTAAGTTACAGCTTCCATGCTGTAATTGATATGATATTTAATTGCAAGATTTTTCTCTTTACGGCCGTACGCTCCGGTCAGAGGTTTGTCTTGTGTGGGTAAGCAACGGGTTCTCCTTGCTTACTTACTATATATATCGGACGAGGTCTGAAATACTTTAGTCCCAATTTTAATTTTTTTAACCGCTTTTTATAGTGTCACCGGAACTTTTCCTTCCAGTATCGCATTGATCTCATCCAGATCCTTACCTGTGATGGATGCAATGTTTTCTGGGGACATTCCACTACGGTTCATATTGATAATGATTTTTGCCTCCCCTTCCGATTCTCCCAGTTTTCTGGCATCTTCCAGATCATCCTTCATCAGTTCTCTCAACGCATCACACATATTCGCATCCCTCCTTATTTCACGATATAACTCATCATTTGCTTTGACACTTACCTGTAACACAGCCTCAACATTCTGCCGGTCACGCGGTGTATTCATTTCTTCCACGTTCCTCAGGAATTCTTCTATATCTTCTTTTTTCGCATGGTTTGACAAAATCCGCAAACTTCGATGCTCTCCCGGCTCTAATTCCTGTGTCACAATAATCTGCGCTGAAAACGGTAAATGTTCTGTCACATAATAAATTCCCGGATATTTTTCTTCTATTTTATGTCCATACCTCTGCAATGTCAAAAACATTTTCTCCGGCCGGGCTTCCCTGAAAATAGATATTGTCAGTTCATTGATTGGAACTGCATCTACACGTTCTCCATAACCTTTGTACAGGCACGCATATCCAACTGTCTTATAAAAATCATCAATAGTCAGTGCATCTTCCGGGCTCTTATACTCGATCACATTATGGGTTCTCATGATGTGGCCAATTTCATTCTTAATTCGTCTGTCACTTTCTTCTTTTATAATAAGAAGATCAATGCGGATTGGTTCCTTGCTCAGATTGTATTCCGGCTTTAACTCCAGCCGTTCAATATCTTCGTGAAATTCCAGCCCCGCGGCAGCGCAAAACGCCGGATGCCACTGGAGCTTATCTGGTGCATTTTTCAAATTGCTTCCTCCTGTTTGTGTGAAATCACGATTCCGCAACATCGCAATTTGTTTTCTGTGCACGAATGCTTAGTTTTCACCTCTTTTCCTTTTCTATTTTTCCTCCGCAATCTTTTCCTACTGTTATCATAACGTAATTTTATTTCCCCTGCAAGTATTCATCAATCCCATCCGCAATACCATCTGCGATCTTGTTCTGGTACTCATCGGTCGCCATCTTCAAATCTTCTTCCTTATTTGTCATATATCCAATCTCAACGATTGTGGCAGGCACTTTGCACCAGTTGATCCCACTCATGGAATCCGTTTCCCAGACATACTCTTTTTTACACTCTGTTGCAGACCCCAAATCGTCCAGCACTGCCGAAGCTAATGCATGGCTTTTGTCATACAGATCTCCATTATACGGATTTGATGAGGTCTGGCAGATGGTCATGGCTCCATGTACCGAAGTATTTTCCGATCCATTTGCATGAATCCGAATAAATGCATCGGCGTTTGCATCGTTTGCTATGGCCGCTCTCTCCGAGTTACTGATATTTACGTCATTTGTTGTCCTTACCATTACAACCTGATACCCTCTGTGTTCAAGCTCTGCCTGTAGTTTCAATGAAACATCAAGTGTAAGCTGGTATTCTTTTAAGCCGCTGGCATGTCCACTCGTTCCACTTGACACTCTGGGTTTCTTTTCCTTTGCCCCGGGACCGATCGGCTCTAATCGTGAATCTCCATTCGCCTGATGTCCTACATCGATAACCACCGTATATTTTTGTTTTTCTGTTGTGTTTTCTGTATTTTTATCTTTTTGCGTATCCTCTGTATCTCTACTGTGTATTTCTTCCTGTGCAGTTGCCTGTTGCACAGCCGCTTCCCTTTCCTGCTCTGTATTTTCTCCTGATTGTTCCGTATCCCGAATCATATTCTCAGATGCTCTCTCCTGTGAATAAACAGAGGTCTGCACATCTCTGCCACAGGCCACGCAAAAACACATTGCTCCGGTTATGCACAACAGGCCGATAAAATTTTTATATTTTTTCTTCATATTTTATTTAACCATCTATTTATATGAGTTGCCCGACAAATGAACACTATAAGTACCTTGAAAATTTAATACATTACCTTGTAAATAAGTAGTACAATAGAGATGAATTTTAGGAGGTTTCATTATGGCATTTTCAGTCAATTCATCTCAACAAATAAGCATGTTTGATGCTACAGCAAATTTAACCCCAAGAGAAATAAAAATGATCGACAAATCGTGGGCAAAATACTTCGCTGAAAATATTTTTCCTGCAATTGATGAAGAACCATTCAGAGTTCTTTATAGTGATCGCCCTTCAAGACATAACACACCGGTGAATGTTATCATTGGTGCTTTGATCATTAAGGAGATCTTCCAATTTACGGATGAAGAAATTGTTGAAACACTTCCGTTTGATATTCGCTACCTGTGAACTTCCTGAAAAATTAACTCTCGATGGCTTCCAGGTTTAATCCTGGGAGTCATCGGTGCCAAGGAAGTCCATGATTTCCTCAAATGAACGGCTGCTATGCTCGATAGCCTGAATCAACTCTTTATTCCGTAGCTCATCACGCTTTTTCATCAATTGATTGAGTTGCTCGAGTTCTGCTTCATATCTATCCTTGGCTTTGGAAACGACCAGCCTCTGCTGTTCAATCCTGTCATCGATACTTATTTTTCTACGTGCCATTACTATGCCTCCTTCGTATTGCAGGATCTAAGATCTTCATTAATGTCAGCAGCCTGCTTCCTGACGTTTATCTCGGCTAAGCCGAATGCTTTCAGAATCGACTTCTGCGTTGCGGTTACTGCGTAATCCCAATAGTATCCGCCATCGGTTTGCTGCACAATTTCGATTTTCTCAAGTTCACGGACAGCCGCAGGCACTGTCATGTAATTCTCTTTTTGATGGGTTTTCAGCATCTGTTCCCTGAGCAGGAAGTGGATTCTGTTCCTGATAATCAGTGCTACAAACTCTATGAAGATCTTTGCGTGCAGTGCCTCATTGCTCTGGCAACGCATTTGAATATTCTTGTGCGATGAAATCGCACTTCCGGAAATTTGGAAATCAGAGTTCCGGTACTCGGAAATCGCCTATTTTGTGCTTGATGACTTATCCATTTCTGTTGGGATATTTGTCAAGACCTTGCCGCATCTGCGGTGCGTAGCAGTCTTTACAAATGTCTCAGCAGAAATTATGATTCGGTATGCACAAAAGCGGATCTAAAAAGTGATTTCCATATCACCGGACGGCTGATGTAAAACCATCTGGAATATTCAGCATTGTCCTGTTTCCAAGGAAGGTTTTGTCTTCCCGGAACAGTTTTTCGGATGCATCCCGGCTTTTATAAAGATCAAGGGCATCCGCTGCATCCATCTTCTCAGATGTGACAATAACAAAGTAACCACACAGGGCTATCTCTTCATCAATGATCTGGTAGCGTTCCCGACCATACATGAACTTTTCATCATCCTGACCTTCATGATAAAAGATCAGATCAAAATATCTGCGGAACTCATTGCCAAGATTCAGTTTCATACCCTGATGTTCTCGCAGGAACAGTGCCATCCGGTCGATCTTTTCTTCTGCATTCTCGCGTTCGGCTGTCTGCTTCCGTTCGTTATAGTAAATGTGGAAGTAACGCTCCTTCTCATCGGAAGGATACAGCTGGTGTTTCACCGTGATACCGTTTACTTTGTAATCAAGCAGGCTGTATTCGCGTTTTTCTTCAAAACTGCCTTTCACAGACAGGACAAGATCCCACACCAGAGACTTCATCCCCTTCATCATGATAATGAACTCATAACCGTTCTTATCCATGAAATGGATATTTTCTTTACTGAAGTATCCCCGGTCAAGAATGAAACCGGCCTGCCGGTATCCATACCCCTTTGCCTTCAGCAGCATCTGCTGGAGCTGTGAGACATCAACAATGCTTCCGGGGTATTCTTCGTAATAAAGCGGCTCAGAGTTGTTGTGATCATAGGCAATCGAATAGTTCAGAACCGGTTTCCCGTTGTCATCCTTCGGATGTCCGATCTCGACACACTCAAGATCACCTGCCTGGCAGTTCTTGTTCGTCGAATCATAACTGATATAGATCTTTTCACGGTGATCATGTCTGCTGTTCCATTCATTCTGAAAAGCAATGCACTGATCTCTCGTAATACTGTTAATAAAGGAAGAGACCTTTGAATCACTATACAGCTTCATCCCCTGTGTAAACAGTGGATGGTTGTATGCATAATCCGGATAGTACTGACCGACATTATTTTCCGTAACAATGGAATACGCTGCCAGATCAAGGAAGAGGCCGGCATCTTTCCATATCAGGCGGCCGGTCATCTCATCCAGATGATATTCTGCGATGATCTTACGGATCACAATGAATGCTCCGATTCTGAGACAGACACTCCGGTCAGTTTTTGCCTGCGCCACCGGAATCTCAGCATCAGGAAAATATTTCAGGAAGTTGGTATTAGGATACATCGTCTCTGATGAAACATCCAGGCACTTACCGATCGTTGTATTCTTCGGAATAGTATAATGCTTATCCAAACTGTACTTGTGGTCGTAAGCATAGTAAATATAAGTTATTCCTCGGATCTTTTTTCTCGTGAGTCCATGTCTGGAATCCGGAATTTTGACCTCATAATCAAAATACATGGCACCCTCCTAACGAGAGTTAATTAACTTTTTGTTATAGCACTATTATCAAAAATAGCCACATAAAATGATAAATTTAGGCTTAAAATCAACGTTTCCGAGGTTGTGTAACACTGTTGTTAAGAAACGAGAGTTAATTTTTCAGGAAGTTCACAATAAGATGCCAAAAATAAACAGATGGATGCTTCAAATCCGTTCCCTTAATATCTTCTATAAATTCGTTTTTAGAAATTATTTTTTATCAAGTTTACTTATATCTTCCAGTTTCACACAATTCTTATAATTTCATGGTTTGAACAAGCTCTTTTAATTCTTTTGTAGGCATTTTATCAATTATAATTGCCTGTAAAGCCCGCCATTTTTTTGCCCGAAGTCTTTTTCTAAGGTTAAGGCATAAAGTAAATATAATTTTTCTTTCAAAATCCAACCATGTACTATCATATATGGCATTTGTCCGTGCTGTATTTAAATTAATTTCTGTTTTGTCATATACATCCAAAACCAAGAGTGTAGGAAGTGGGAAATTAATAATCGTCATTTGATTGTCATTATTAAAGTCTCTAAACATATTACTTGGAATTGTAATCCCTTTTAAGGAAACTTCAGCGTAAGACGGCATCGTCGTGCTTGTATTTTGCACAATAGTTACGGAATTATCATTTGCCAATTCTAAACTATCTGATGTTCTGAATATTCCGTATTTATCATATGTATAACTTGCTGACATCTCATATGTTTTTCCATCAATATCAATATTGTGCATATGCATTTCTATTTGATCTACAGGTATCCTTTCCTCTGTTATGTACGCTATGCTTACCCTCCCTTTAAACCCAAACTGTGGCATATCAATATTAAAATCTATACGATCAATGTTTGGTGCCATTATCCAAGTTTTTTTTATCCTTTTTAAATCATTTTTAAATTGTTCATCACATTGTGAATAAATATATGTATCTTCCTCTTTATAATTAATGTTAATAGGAAATGGTGGATTTTTTAATGTACTCAAAACACAACCTATAAATTCTTCCTTTTTCATTTCCTTCCATGGATGATCTTTTCGTAGCTTTAGTGTTGTATATGTACCTGGTTGTTTTATGTCACCGTCCTTAATTACAAATAAACTATCGTATCCTTCTACCTGTAATTTTATTGGTTCCCCATATTTCCCCTCATTTTGAACTCTCATGGTATCAACTGTTATTTCATTTGACACCATAAAACATGCTAATATTCCTATTCCAAATTTGGAAATTGGCTGGAATTCTATATCTAATTGCGCTTTCAAATCATTAAATTCATTAGACCTATAAAAAGATGTCCCTATTTGTGTATAATATCTGTCAATGATATTTTGATCCATTCCTATTCCATTATCTGCAACTTCCAAAAAATCATTTCCATCTTTTTCATAATAGCAAACCATAATATTAGGATTATATGGCTGTTTATAATGTCTACATATTTTTTCCCTTAATATACACGCGTCTATTGAATTCTGCAACAATTCTCTCAATGCAACCTCTTTACTCTGGTACAATTTAGTTCCCATTAATAAATCAATCACTTGATTCTTACTAAGGGTAAAAGCAGTCTCATGGTAGCGATATAATAAATGTCCAGTATAATCTACTTTCGCTCCTATTTGATTTCGGTTTACTTGATGTGGAAATACAATCTGTTTATATTTATCAAGTTTTGATTCCAATTCTGGCAATGTATGAATTCGTGCCATAATATAGGTTGCATTTTTCAGTTCTTCATCTATTAAATCGCAAAAATTTCGAATTGCTAATTCGGTAGCAGGGTTTTCACATTTTGCCGAAAACATCAATAAATTTGGTTCAATTGTCCACGCATTTACAGACATATGTTTTTCCCATTCTTTTATTGATACAGGATTTCTGATTGACAAGTGTGAAAACAAAATTTTTGGAGCTCTTTTAGGATCAAAATCTATAATATCTGCTAAACGTAAAATTACTGCAATAAATGGGACACATATATATTCCCCATCTCCACATAACTGAAGAGGCTCTAATTTTAGTACATATTTATAATCTTCATTATGACTATAACATATTTGAGCTAATATAGATCCCAAATCATTTCCTTTATATATTATTTTTTCATTCCAGTCCTGATAAATATATTGTCTTGTTCTTTCAGCATGTTCCTTTCGAATGTATTCACGTATAATAAATTCTGTAATAAGTTTTTGCCCCTCTATATTTCCTTCCTGCTTTAATTCTTCTTTTTCTTGTAAATACATACCATACGATTTTTCAAATATATGATATTTTTCATACTCCTTTTCTTCTTCAAAATTTAAAGGTTCTGTCTCTCCTTTCCAAATATTTATTAATCTTTGTGGCGGGCACATTCCAATATCATGCAGAAAAATTGATAAAAATATTAATAATATATCTGGGGTTGATAAATTTCTCATTGTTTCCTGTGGCAACAATTTATCTACAATATGTAGCATATTAAAAATATGCACATCGTCATGCAATGTAAATTCTGGCATTATTCCAATAATAGTTTTTGATTTTGTTACAGCATATTTTCCTACATCATAAACGAGTTGTATTGCTGCATAATTTTTTTGCTCTTTACATTTCTCCCAAAAAATTTCCCATAATTTTAATTTTTCTATTTGTAGTGTAAAACTATCTTCTCTCATATACTTCTCCAATTATCCGTTTATATCAAAAACCACTTTACAATTCTATCAATTTTTTTGACTTATTTATACACTCTTTCCTCAAATCAACAAATAATAGTTTTTACCGCGGTTGATGCTGCATTAGGTGCTGCGAAAATCCTCAACCACAAGTACCTTATCATGATATCATATTTTTGAGAAAATATCTCTTGTATCGTATAACTCGAATCGTGCGCCTAAAATGAAATTTTAAATTCCACTGCCCATTTACTCGGAGGTATCTCTCATGAACACGAAACAAAAATTACACCAGCTTCGTATGAACGAATGGACTACCCTTTTCAGATCAGAAAGCAAGCGGGCTGACTGTCAAAGAATGGTGCAATCAAAACAACTTATCCATTCACACTTACAACTACTGGAAACATGCTCTGAAAGAAGAACTCGCCAGCCAGATTCTCCGGGACATTATTCCAATCGTTATCCATGAAACGTCTGCATCTCCTGCTCCAATCGTATCTAACGATTCGGCTCTAACGAATTGCGCGATTCGCTTGACCGCAAAACTTACATACAATAACATCTCCATCGAATTCGATTCCGACATTTCAGAATCATTTCTGGCAACCATCATTAAGGCGGTCCGCCATGCTTAAAGATACTGATCTTGTCGGTCTACCTGCCCGTGTCATTGATCACCGGCTTCACATCATCCATGCAGACGAGACAGCTGTTAAGGTGATGCGCAATCGATAACAATAAGATCAAAAACGGAAAGAAAACCTACATGTGGGTTATATCGTAACCGCCCAACTAAAAAGACCAGGCCGGTCGTTCTCTTTGATTGGCAGCCTTCGCGTAAAGCCGATCATCCAAGAGACTTCCTAAAAAATTTCTCCGGCACCGTTATTACAGACGTCTACCAGTTCTGCCATAAGCTTGGCAGACAGCGCGGTGATCTGGCCATCGGCGGCGGCTGGATACACGCAAGGCGTCCTTTTGCCGATTTCATAAAATTCCTCAAAGGCGCTGCGGATGGCACAATTGCCCGGGAAGCATATGCCATGATTACAGAAATGCTCCATATCGATAACGGATTTGATGATCTTTCAACCGTTGACCGGTCGAAACAGCGACAGCTTATTCTGACCGAAAAAGTTGACGCTTATTTCGCATGGGTAAAGCTGAAATACACTCAGGTCGCACACAACAGCACGATTGGAAAAGCATTGGCCTATAGCATCCATCAAGGATCCTATCTCCGCACTTTCCTGAATGATGGCGATGTTCCTATGGATAACAACTATGCAGAACAGGCAATTCGTCCTTTCACCATTGGTCGTAAGAACTTCGTTTTGATCGAGACCTCAAACGGAGCCCGTGCCAGTGCAATGATCTACAGTATCGTTGAGACTGCGAAAGCCAACTGCCTGAATGTTTATCAATACTTCGAATTACTGCTCACCGAGATTCCAAAGCACATGAATGACACAGATCTAAAATTCATCGATGAACTTCTTCCATGGGCACCACGTATTCAGGAGACTTGTCCAAGTCGTTTTAAGAAATCTTAATTTTTCAATGTACAAACATCATATATCAAAATCAGCTTAGCCTGCAGTAATGCAGGGTTTTGCTTTGTTGTGGTACTCACAATTGAGAACTTACCTTTAAAACAGCTCATTTATCAGCAAGTCTATCATTTATAGAGTTGTAAACTGGTGAATGTATATGTACAATATAATTATTCTATATTTCTGCCGTATAATCCAATTTTTTACAAAACATCTCTTCCGTATATAAAACAACGATTCTTTTTTTCTTTTTATTTTCTATAAATTTTGTGCAAACGCTTAATAGTTCTTCAAATGCTATTTCGTCAGGTGTTATTAAAAGTATTTTCCATTGAAAAGCTGCAAATGCTGAATGTAATTTCTTTTTTGCATATTTATAGGAAGATTTTGGAACTCGGATTTCAATAAAAATTTTTCTTTTTTCTCCTTTTTTAATATATGTGTTTCCAAGGAAATAGTGAAAACGGTCATCAATATACGAAATACTTTTATCATCTTCTAACCAATTTGAATATGACTCTATTATAATATCTCGAATATCACAATTTCCTGTATTTTTAATGATAAATTTCGCGATACCTAATATCTGTGTAGTTTCTGTACTGCAAAATGGTTTAAACACCATACATTCATTTAAATTATATGCACTCATGCATTTCAAAATTTGTTTTCTTTTAGAATAAAGAATGAACTTTTGGTTTTGGATAATATCTATAGAAGGTTTAACTTTCCACCATTCTAATTCTATAATTTTGTTGCTTAATTTATTAGCCTCTTGTGTTTGACAGATCGCAATACAACCTAAAGAAACAGTACCTATGAATGTAAGAATGCTTCCAAAATATCCAAGAATATCCCCCGCATTCCATTCAGCTACTACCCAATAGTTGTTGGTTTTTATTTTAAATAAAAAATGCACTATAAAAATAGGGGCAATAACAATTAGAATGCTTAATACGATAACAAATTTTTTATGTTTTTTAATCCACTTTAAAAACTTTTCCATATTATATAAATTTAGCAATCTTTGTCTTATCAAATCAACAACTTTGCAATCGTTTTTTACTTTCACGATTGTCCAAAATTGGAGTAATCGCTTATGTATAAACAAATAATTCTCTCATTTTTCTCAGTAAAGCCAAACTTTTCTTATATGAGATCCGAAGTTACTGATTTTCATTTATTAAACATGCCGTTGCGGCATGCCCTCCTTGCGTTGTTCCTGCCTTCGGCACAAACAATGCATGAATCTTTGTTTACGGGTTACTTTTTATTTCAATTCGTGTTAAAATCCAGTTAGAGATATCAGTACACTACAGAGCACGACGGTGGGAGTGGCGAAAGACCATCTTATCCCGCATTTATATATGTGCCGTCACCCTTTTTCAAGCACAAACAATTGGGACTTTGAGCCCGTACACTTATCATTTTAGACTTTGGCACATGATGCCCCTGGAAACTCTGTTTCCATGATAAGTCTTTTCGCTTGGATGACAGTCAATGCTGATGTCTCTTTTTGCTCTCTGTGAAAGGAGGTATCACATGGATTTTGAAGTAAAACACCTTATCTGTGCTGGTCTGGATGTTCACAAGAAAACCATTGTTGCTGCTGTCTGCATGACGGATCCTGTCACTTTGGAAGCAGCTTATAAAGTGAAATCCTTCTCCACCAATAATTCGCAGATTGCAGCTATGCGTGACTGGCTTCTCTCGTATAACTGCCATGATGTCTGAATGGAATCCACTGGTAAATACTGGATTCCAGTTTTTAACATCCTTGAAACGCATATGCACGTGGTTCTTACACACCCCAAATATGTCAAAGCCATAAAAGGCAAAAAACGGATAAACGTGACGCAAAATGGATTGCAAATCTTTTCCGTTTTGATATTGTTAAGGCATCTTTTATTCCACCGGCTGATATCAGGGCACTCCGTGAGCTTTCCAGATACCGTCTCAAGCTTTCCTATATGCGTTCCGCTGAAAAAAAACGTTTCCAGAACAGTATGACGATTTCCCGTATCCGTATTGACTGTGTCCTCACAGACCCATTTGGGAAAACTGCCTCGTCCATTATGGATTATCTTCTTTCAGATGTTCCATTTGATGAAACGGAATGCGCAAAACTGATTCATGGACGCGTCAAAGCCTCTAATGAAGAGATTTTTGACAGCATTCGTGGGTTTGAAATCTTATCGGAACAGCGCTTTAAGATGTCCCATGCAAAACAGCATATGGAACTTCTCAGTTCCTATATGGATGATATTGAAACAGAATTATTCCGGCTTAGTCGTTCGTACGATGAAGTAATCAAACGTATTTCTGGAATCGTCGGTTTTACGGAACGCTCTGCTTTGTTTGTCATTTCAGAAATCGGTGCGGATATGGGTGTTTTTGAATCGGCTAAACACCTGTGTTCCTGGGCCGGACTTACCCCTGCGAATAACGAGAGTGCCAACAAAAAGAAATCCACGCGTTGTTCAAAAGCCGGTCAGTATTTAAAACCTTTACTTATTCAATGTGCACTTGCTGCCGTAAAAAGCAAAAAAAATCCTTATTATACCATCAAATATAAACGGCTGGCGAAAAGGCGTGGCAGGAAAAAAGCAGTCATTGCCATAGCCCGAATGGTGCTTACAAGCATCTATCACATGATCCTTAATAACGAAGAATGGAAATCGGATGATTATGAAGCCATCATCCATCCATCAAAATCGGTCAAAGTTGCACTTACACTTGATAATGTAATACAGTTCCTCGGAGAGCAGGGAGCTGATCCTGAAACACTAAAACTCCTCCAACAGCAATGTGCTGTTACCCCCGGATAAATCTTAAAACACGGATTTTCCACACAAGGGACGTTTATGGTCAAATTTCAGCTTATTGATTCACACTTCCAACACAATAAAATCCACTTTCTAATCTCTTTGTATTAATGTTTTTTACAATCACTTTAACACCATCACTCATTTCAATATCTCTTTTAAATTCAAGCTCGTTTTGAATTACTCCCAAATCATAAACAATATATAACTGTCTTTCATATGCCTTTTAATATGCCGTGATATCTGCACTGATCTCTTCAATAATTTTTGATATGCGTCCGTCTTTATGTAACTTCACTTCAATAGTGCATGTGCAAGAGTTGACTTTCCACTTCCATTAAATCCAAATAAAGGGATTTCGTTCATCATTTGCTTTAACACTTACCTGTAATACCGCTTCTACATTTTGCCGGTCACGCAGTGTATTCATTCCTTCTGCTTTTCTCAGGAATTCTTCCACATCCTCTTTCTTTGCATGTTTTGACAAAATCCGCAAACGCCGATGCTCTCCCTGATCTAGTTCTTGTGTCACAACAACCTGTGCGGGAAGCGGCAAATGTTCCGTCACATAATAAATACCCTGACTGTTTTCTTCTATTTTATGTCCATACTTCTGCAATGTCAAAAACATTTTCTCCGGTCGATTTCTCCTGAAAATAGATACTGTCAACTCATTAATTGGAACTGCATCTACATGTTCTCCATAGCCTTTGTACAGACATGCATACCCAACTGTCTTATAAAAATCATCAATGGTCAGTGCATCTTCCGGACTCTTATACTCGATCACATTATAGGTTCTCATGATGTGGCCAATTTCATTCTTAATTCGACCGTCACTTCCTTCTTTCATAAAATTCCTCAGAATGTTCCAAGGGATTTTTCTTTCATTTTAATTTTTTTAACCATTCGTCAGGTTCTATAGCTGACACCACAGAAGCCTCAAAATCTGCTGTATTTCGGGTAATTATATAATTTGCCGAAACTTCCTCGGCACATCTGTCCTGCAAACAGTCTTCAAAATCTTTGAAATTATCCATTTTAATAGCTTTCATGACTGCTTCCTGAGATGCAGATGCTACTTTTAGAATCTTGCAGACCTTTTCTAACCATGATCTTCTTTTCTCTGCTGGGACTTTTCTGAGAATATACCACAGATTAGGCAAAGAGTGAAATGCCATATATCCCTCTGCTTCTCCTGAAGCACATTTCTTCATCACACGCAGTGCAGAATCATAAAACGGTTCTCTTGCAACAAGAAAATCAATAATTACATTCGTATCAATCAATACTACCATATTTTTCCCTTCTTGCTGCTTCCAGCTCTGCATCCGGATCAAAGTCATCCGGCAAATATTTTTTTGCTTCATTTCTGGTAGCTACCAGTTCTTTAAAAGCCTGCATTTTTTCATCTGGTCTCTGAGACGGATAAATAACACCGGTATATGTTTTCTTTGGTATTAATCGCTGAATCACTTCAATCAAAAAGCCCACATTATCATCGGACATATCCCGAATCATCTGAACAGCCTGCTCCTGTAACATAGTCATATGATACACCGCCTTCCTTATCATTTTATGCAAGTCATTATTTTCCTACTCTAATTATAACTGCTTTACACCCGTTTTTTCAATCAATATTTTACATACATCAATTTTACTACTTTCTTCGACGAATTTTGTTCACTGTTATAACCTTATAATAGCACCGGAACTTTTCCTTCCAATATTGTATTGATTTCATCCAGATCTTTCCCTGTAATGGATGCAATGTTTTCCGGAGACATTCCGCATAATCCATATGTTTCCTTGAGACCACCTTTCAACAACTGCATCTTCATAATCACTAATTGAAGATGAGAGTGCATCCATACAGTCATCCACAGTTGCTTCCAATATTCCAGTTAAAAAATAAAGTTTGCCCATCACAGTCTTTACTTTTGCTGTATTATGCAGATATTTTCTCACCAAATAATAGATAGCGGTTGCCGAACTTGCTGTAATATACATCTCAATTGTGTGGTTTGCTGCCATTAGGAATATTTCTTCTTCGCTTTGTTTCCATGGCTCTCTTGAAGTCAGAGCATCAAGAATCACATTCGTATCTGCAAGAATTTTCACCTATTTTGCACCAAGCCTTTCTTCTTTTGATATTTCTATATCTGCATTTTCTCCCCTTTCACACACCATGCCTGATTTTAAATTTTAAACTTATAAGGCAATTCACATTCCAAGTCAATTCACGATCAGCACATTCTTTCCTTCAAATGCAAATCCATACTCTTTGATCTGCTCTCCTGCAATTCCTTTTTCCTTCAGTTCTTCGCTGTATTTTCTATCCTTAATCTGTGCAAGTGCCGACTGCGCGGTTTCCTCCAGACTGTTTTCTTTTCTTGTGCTCCGCACCTTAAATTCCAGAATCACTGCTGGGTCTTTTCCCGGATTTTTGGGTTCCAGCATGACATCATATCTTCCAAATCCGCTCTCCCGGTTAGATTTTACATAATAGCTGCCCTGTAAATCCACCAGCAGTCCAAGTACAAATCCATGATAAAAACGCTCCGGTTCGGCTCCGGAAGCCCTTTCTCCGGTATCAAAATAGCTGAATGTCTGCAATGCGACACGGTTCATGTATTCATTCATCGCATCCACATCCCCCAGAAACATTGCTTTTACAAAATCATTGTACTCTGACTTCACGGGTACAAACCAATCATGGATCATTCTTTGAAACATGATCTTCACTTCCAGATTGGTAAGCGCAAGCTGATATCTTGGTGCAAAACGCTCCCCTATATCCAGATAGCTTTCATAGGACAGGACTTTTAAATAACCACTTGCAAGAAGCAGACTCCAGACGGCCTCCTCACTTCCGTTCAACTGATTATATACAATCTGTTCATCGATTTCCGTCCAGATACATTTCCCGCATAACAGCTTTTCAAATTTTTCCTTGATATCCCGGTTTCCTTCGCGGACCAATTTGCCAACCAGACTGTTTGCACTCGTATTCGCCCAATAGGTTGTGTATTGCTGTGAATCCAGATAATTCAGGATGGACCATGGATTATAGATATCCTTATGTGTTCCGAATATAAATCCGTCGTACCATCTTTTTACCTCTTTCTTTTCACCGCCCAGTCCACATTTTTCTAAAGCCTCAAACACTTCCGGTTCGGTAAATCCAAATGTCGTTGCATATTCATCCGATGTGGTGGTAACCACTTTTAAATTATTCAAATCGGAAAATATGGACTCTTTACTCACTCTGGTAATTCCTGTCATGATTCCACGTTCCAGTGCCGGATTCGTTTTAAATGTTGAATTAAACAGGCTTCTGGTAAATGATACCAACTCATCCCAATAGCCATCCACAAAGGCTTCCTGCATAGGTGTGTCATATTCGTCCAGTAGAATGATTACTTTTTTGCCATAATATCTATAGAGGAAATCTGACAACTGGTATAATGATGAAGTTGCATCCGTTTCTCTTATATTATCAGACATCATGCGATCATAATATGCCCGGTCTGCCTCTGTCATTTTTTCATAATCTTTCACATAAGAAAACTTTATATAGATATTCCTTAAAATTTCGCACATCTTCTGTTTGGTTTTCTCATAGTCACGCTCTTTAATCCGTGCAAATGACAAACTAATGACTGGATACGTTCCCTGCAGTTTGCGATACTTCTCATCTTTCCAGATTTCCAAGTTTGCAAACAAATCTGACCTGTCTGCATAGTCGAGAGAAAAGAACTGTTCTGTCATACTCATTGTCAGCGTTTTTCCAAAACGTCTGGGTCTTGTGATCAATGTCACACTGTCTCCACTATCCCACCATTCTTTTAAAAAAGCGGTTTTATCTACATAAAAATATTGATTTTCAATGATTGTGGAAAAATCCTGTACTCCAATCGCTACATTTACTGCCATATGCATTCCCTCTCCCAGATATTCCTTCTATCTTTTCCTGTTCCGTCTTGATACTCCCCCTGCACATCCGTCCGCTTGATACCGATTACCGGGTCATTCCATGCCACACCGCCCTTGTTGTTCGGATGTCAGAAGTCATTAACTTTATAGCAGAACCCTGCCTCATCATACCGGTGCAATCGTCATCCTTTCTATTTTACAAAAATGTTTTTTATAATTTTCTCCATCCGAATCTTTACTTTCATAATTAATTCCTACCAACAACACTTCTCCCCTGTAATCTTTCAGACTTTGCACATACTCTTTTCTTTTGATCTGATCAATTGCAGCATCTGCCGTCTGATTCCTTTTCAGTTCAACCACTATCGCCGGAGCCTGCGTTGTCTTTCGCGGTATGAACACCAGATCTGCAAAGCCTTTGCCGCCTACAAGTTCACGATAAATCACGTAGTTCTTTTTTGCAGAATAGTATGCCAGGGAGATGACACATGCCAGTGAATTTTCATCATTGTAGGCAAGTATGGATGTATTCTCCTGATGTACATGTTCTATTATCCTGGCAACGGTATCCTCATCACCGGAAATCGTTGCATTTAAAAGTTCTTCTGATTTCCGAATAGCATCCATGACCGGTTCCCAACCGCCATCCTCTATGCAATTGATAAACTCTTTCTGCACTTCCTGATTGGGAATATGAACCGTACTGGTATCAAAATCATAAGTCAGATATCCCAGATGCACAAGAAGCGTCAGCACATCATCCGCACTTGCAAAAGTTGTCATATCATTTTGAAATTTATCCGGATTTATTGCAACAGAACTTCCTGCTATGAGTTTTGTTACAAGTTCTTTTAAATTGTACATATCCATCTGGATATATTTTTTTAACGCCTCATAGGTCTCTGTCTTTGTCCAGTAGCTGTCAAAATCATGTCCCAGAAGTGACATCACAACGGATCTTGGATTATAGATCTGTATGCCTTTCAAATCATACCCATCATACCACTGTTTCATTTTCTCGTATGGCATATCATACGCTGGGCAGAGTTCCTGCACTTCCTGCTCGGTAAACCCTGTAAATTCAGCAAGTTCCCGCTGATTTGTCATGGAGTATTCATCAAACATGTTAAGCGCAGAGTGTTCCCCGTACTTCTTTATCGGAAGAATTCCTGTCATATATGCCAGTACACAGTATGGCTGGTTTTTTAATAAATCCCTCAGGAAGTTCAGATAAATTTTCTGTGCGTCGGTATCATTCCCTTTTACCCGGAAGATACAGTCCCATTCATCTATAATAAATACAAAAAAGCTGTGCGTCTGGGAATATATTTCTTCTATGACAGATACGAGATCTTCTTCATAATACGTGACATTGGCAAATTCACGTTTCAATTCACGCGTCACTTTCCGGGTTAGAAGTTCTAACATCTCGTCAATGGTTTTTGTACGTCCCAAAAACTGCTGCATGTTCAAATGTATCACATTATATTTGTTTAAATGTTCTTCAAAACCGGCATCTTCTGCTATTTTAAATTTTTCAAACAACTCTTTGGAATCGCATCCTCTGCTATAATATGCCACAAGCATATTGGCAGCAATGGATTTGCCAAAACGACGTGGGCGGCTTACGCAGATATTTTTATGCTCACCAAAAAGCTGCGAATTTGTAAACTTGATCATTTCTGTTTTATCAACATATATTTTTGAACGAAGGGATGCATTATAAAATTCTTCATTCCCTGGATTTACATAAAGTCCCATTTCTTCTCCTTTCGAACACCATGCTGGGTTTTAAATTCGAGAATCACGGCTGAATCTTTTCCAATTCCATCTATATTATATAGTATTATACAATTTTTCCCGAAAAAACGAAACAATAAAAAAGGTGTCTCTTTTCAAGACACCTTTTCCACCTATCATCTATTTTTTCTCCAGCCCCGGCCACTCCTGGTCTTTCTCCGAAAGTGTCAGCAACGTTCCATCCGTCATGCAATACCCTTCCGCCGACGGCGTTCCATGATACTCACCTGTCACATCCGGCCACCGGATGCCGATCACTGGGTCATTCCATGCCAGGCCGCCCTCGTCGTTCGGATGCCAGAAGTCATTGACTTTGTAACAGAACTCTGCCTCGTCGGACAGGACAAGGAAGCCATGCGCAAAGCCTTCCGGAATCAGAAACTGCTTTTTGTTTTCCTCGGAAAGTTCCACTCCGTACCATTTTCCATAGGTTACGGAACCTTCGCGAAGATCCACTGCCACATCAAATACGCTTCCGCGCACGGCACGGACGAGTTTGCACTGCGGATAGTTGATCTGGAAATGTAGTCCGCGAAGTACGCCTTTGACGGACATGGACTGGTTATCCTGTACAAACTGGATGTCAAATCCGGCTTCTTTCATTTCCCGTTCATTGTAGGTCTCCATAAAGTATCCGCGGGCATCCCCGTGTACGGCCGGTGTAATCACACACAGCCCTTCGATGCCACCGACATTTTTTTTAACTGTTATCTGTCCCACTGTTTTCCCTCTTTCATGCTGAATAGTTACTATTCAGAACCCCCTCCCCATATATTCGCAAAAACGCACGCTTCACGTGCTTTCTCGCTGCTAACGCAGCTAATTTTGCTCATATATGGGGAGGGAACTCTATTCAAGCTCCCTCAGAATTCGAAAATCAGCCTCTTTTATGTAAACATAACGATTCTGATTTTCGAATTCTGAGGGGTTCTGAATAGTTACGCTGATTTTAATATTTCACTCTGCCTTCTGCGACTGCTTTTAAATGCTCTCCATACGGGCTCTTCCCATAGCGTATCGCAGAATCAAGCAGTTTTTCTTTATCAATCCACTGATTGATATATGCAATTTCTTCCGGTGCGGAAATGGTCACACCCTGCCGGTGCTCAATCATCTGCACAAATGCCGCCGCATCCAGCAGGCTGTCCATCGTTCCGGTATCCAGCCATGCAAAGCCACGGCCGAGCAGCTGTACATTTAGGTTTTTCTGCTGCAGATACATGTCGTTTAACGTCGTAATCTCCAGTTCGCCGCGGGCAGATGGCTTTACCTGTTTTGCCATCGCGCTCACGCCTGCCGGATAGAAATACAGTCCGGTCACGGCATAGTTGCTCTTAGGCTGTGCCGGTTTTTCTTCGATGGATACGGCTTTTCCGTTCGCATCGAAATCCACGACACCGAAACGCTCCGGATCGTTGACATAATAGCCAAAGACGGTTGCCTGTCCCTCTTGTGCATCCTTTGCGGCATTGCGCAGAATTTTTCCGAATCCGTTTCCGTAGAAAATGTTGTCGCCGAGTACCATGGCGCAGGCATCCTCTCCGATAAATTCCTCTCCAAGCAAAAATGCCTGTGCGAGTCCATCCGGAGACGGCTGCACTTTGTAGGACAGATGAAGCCCGAACTGATTTCCATCCCCCAGAAGTGCTTCAAATCTCGGGGTATCTTCCGGCGTGGAAATAACTAAAATATCACGGATGCCTGCCAGCATCAGTGTAGACAGCGGATAATAAATCATCGGTTTGTCATATACCGGAAGCAATTGTTTACTGGTTACCATCGTCAACGGATACAGCCGTGTCCCTGCGCCGCCTGCCAATATAATTCCCTTCATCTTAAAGTTCCCCCTGTCTCTTTAATTCCTGCAGATACCGTCCCAGCGCGTCCTGCCAGGTTGGAAGCGGTGTAAATCCATTTTCTTTCAGTTTCTTTTTTTCCAGTCTGCTGTTAAACGGACGCGCTGCCTTTGACAGACCGTATTCCGCGGTTGTCACGGGCTGCACTTCGGTAGAAATCCCTGCCTGCCGGTAAATTTCTTTTGTGAAATCGTACCAGGAGATGTAGCCACCTTCGTTTGTTACGTGGTAATAACCATATTTTTCGGTTTCCATCATGTCAACAAGCAGTCTTGCCAGATCGTAAGTATAGGTCGGTGTGCCGATCTGGTCATTTACCACGCGCACCTGCGGGTGATTTTTTGCCACTTTTAACATGGTCTTAATAAAATTTTTTCCGTTTAATCCAAACACCCATGCGATACGCACGATGAAATATTTCCCGAGTGTCTGTGCTACTGCCAGTTCCCCTCCAAGTTTCGTCTGTCCGTATACGTTAAGCGGTGCGTATGCTTTGCAGTCCGGCTCCCACGGAGTCTCGCCCTGTCCGTCAAACACATAGTCTGTGCTGATATAGACCATTTTGGCATCTGCTTTTTTTGCCGCGTCCGCAATATGTTTCGTTCCATCTACGTTGATGGCTCTGACTTTTGCCTGATTTTCTTCGTCCTCTGCTGCATCCACAGCGGTCCATGCCGCACAGTGCACGATGGCATCCGGCTGTACTTGCATGATTGTCTGTTCCACTGCTGCCGCATCGGTGATGTCCAGCGGCACATACGATGCACAGGATTCCAGTGTCGGTGCAATATCCGAACCGACTGCCTGATGTCCGCGCTTTGTCAGTTCGTTTACCACATCATGTCCCAGCTGTCCGGCAACGCCTGTCACGAATACTTTCATATTTATATGCCTTTCTTTATATCCCTTTTTTCCCATACATTTCTTTATAGTAATTTTGATACTCTCCGTTTACGATGTTCTCCCACCATTCCTTATTGTCCAGATACCACTGGATGGTCAGGCGGATACCATCTTTAAACATCGTCTCCGGCAGCCAGCCCAGCTCGTTGTGAATCTTGGTCGGATCGATGGCATAGCGCATGTCATGTCCCTTGCGATCCTGTACGTGCTCGATCAGGCTCTCCGGCTTGCCGAGATATTCACAGATGAGTTTTACGATATCAATATTTTTCATCTCATTGTGTCCACCAATGTTGTAGACTTCTCCGACGGTTCCGTTGCGCAGGATCAGGTCAATCGCCTTACAGTGATCCTCGACATACAGCCAGTCGCGCACATTGAGTCCCTCTCCGTATACCGGAAGCGGCTTATCTGCCAGCGCATTTGCAATCATAAGCGGAATGAGTTTTTCCGGGAACTGGTATGGGCCGTAGTTGTTGGAACAGCGGCTGATCGTCACCGGCAGGCCGTACGTTCTGTGATATGCCATAACAAGCAGATCCGCAGATGCCTTGGAAGTGCTGTAAGGACTGGAGGTGTGGATCGGTGTATCCTCATGGAAGAACAGATCCGGACGGTCCAGTGGCAGATCTCCGTATACCTCATCCGTGGATACCTGATGATACCGTGAAATACCATACTTCCTGCATGCGTCCATCAGCACGGAAGTACCGATAATATTGGTCTGCAAAAAGACTTCCGGATTCTCAATGGAGCGGTCCACATGGGACTCCGCTGCAAAATTGACGATCACATCCGGTTTTTCTTCCTCAAAAAGGGTATATACTCCCGGACGGTCGCAGATATCGAGTTTTACGAAACGAAAATTCGGCTGATCCATCACCGGTGCAAGCGTGGACAGATTGCCCGCATAGGTCAGGGAATCCAGACAAACAATGCGATCCTGCGGATGTTCCTTTAACATATAGAAAATAAAGTTGCTGCCGATGAAACCGGCACCGCCCGTTACAATAATGGTCATGAGCATTTCCTCCTGTGTGCATTTACGATTTCTATATTTATTTCCATTATAAAAGGTGACGCTAGGTCACCTTCAAGTCTTTTTTATAGATTTTTCTAATTATTTTCTGCACAGGAAGATTCCGGCATCTTTTGTGATATGAAATCCATCTGCCACGCGGGCAGAAACAAATTCCCGGAACTCTTTGTACTGGTTCAAAAGCAGCTGGTTCTGATTTCCGTGACAGGAAAGAATATAGGAAATCAGCGGTTCTGCTTCCGCTATTTCAATCGCATCCTCGTATCTTCGCATCTGAATTTCCGAAAAATACGGTGCTAACAGGTTTTCTCCGTTTTCAAGCCCGAACCGCTCATACAGCACCTCCGCTGACAAAACGATTTCTTTATGGAACTGCTGCACCAGATCGGTAATTTCCCGCATATGCTGCTTTCCGTAGGTACTGCATAGAAACCGTCCCCCATTTTTTAAGACTCTCCGACATTCTGCAAGCACCTGTGGGATATCTTCACAGTAAAACAGCACATGATCCGCGATCACAAGATCAAACATTTCCTCCTCGTAAGGAATTTTTTCGCAGTCAAATTTTTTATAGGAAAAACGGCTGTCCTCTCCCAGTGCACGCCGGGCATCCTTTAGCATTCCTTCTGATTTGTCCGAGAGAACGACCCAAAGATCCGCAGGCAGCTGTTCTCTGTTTTCGGTCCATAATGCTCCATTTCCACAGCCGAGTTCCAGAATCCGCATCCCCGGCTGCAGATTACACTGCTGCATAATCCACGGAAACCACCCCTGCGGATTGATGGAATACTCCCTGTGCAGGCGAATCCGGGCAGAAATATTTGCCGCATTCTGGTACTGGTTTTTCAGGCTTCGTTCTACTGCCGTCAGATGGATCAGATCCAGCATACTATTCCAGTCAATCGCCTGTTCCGTCTGGATGGCTTCTATGGTGCGGTCAATTGCCTCATCCATCGCCTGCATTTCGTCCATTTTCTGCCGCAGCAGCTTCTTCTGTATCCGCATGGATTCAAGAAGATACTGCTGGTCTGCCGCAGCAAGTGTCATCTCCCGGATATCTTCCAGTGAAAATCCCAGATATTTTAATAAAAGGATCTGCTGGAGTTTTGCCAGATCGGCATCCGTATACAGCCGCGCTCCTGCGGCAGTCCGTGCACTTGGTTTTAAAATATTCTGTTTATCATAATACCGGATCGCGCGAAGTGTCACATGTGCTTTTTTTGCAAATTGCCCGGATGTGTAATACGCATCCTTTTTCATCTACAGTTCTTTCACCTCATCCCGCATTTCTTCTGTCATATTCTGTACATAGGTCGTCTGGGAAGAAATTTCTTCCGTATTTGCGGCAATGGTTGACACTTTCTGTGTCTTGGTATTCATGCTTTCTACCAGATCTTTGATCGAATCCATGCTCTGTGTAATCTTTGGGATAATTTGCCAGAAATGCCGGTGCCAGTATCACGGAAATTTTCTTTCCCGATGCAAGGTCTTCAAAGAAGCGGTCCGTATCATCATAATAGTCTCTCGCTTCATGTGGGCAGACATCAAAGCATTCCCCACATGCAATACATTTGTCCGGGTCTACCGTTACATAACCTTCCTGCGTTGCAATATTTGCCGTAAGTACAGGACAGCCCCGCACGCATTTGTTGCATCCGGTACATAAATCATTTGTGTAAATCAGTTCCATAAACGCACTCCTTATTATGATTTTTGTATAAACCCCACCCCTATATGCTTATAATTTTATTACTTTTTACCATATTTGTCCAGTGTAACCTTGCTTTTTCCGTTATTTTTATCAAAACACAAATGGTTGTCTATGATTTTTTGCAGACTGGATTTATATTTTTTTCCCATTTTGGATATATACACACCGATAGATCGCACTATACTAGGATACAAAGAACTATTTTCACCAATTCGGAGGTTTTCCATGAAAAAAGCAGCTGTTATCCATGATCTGTCCGGTTTCGGAAAGTGTTCGCTCACGGCAGCGATTCCGGTATTATCCGCGCTGGGCGTGCAGTGTTGTCCGGTTGCAACAGCCGTACTGACCGGCCAGACCGGTTATCCCTGTTATCACTGTACCGATCTGACCGCTATGTTACCGGACTATATCGATGCCTGGGGGAAAAATAACGCACATTTTGATGCCATCTACAGCGGATTTCTGACCGGAGCGGAACAGATTTCGCAGGTGCTTGATTTCATCCGCTATTTTCGGGAAGAACATACGCTTCTTCTGGTTGACCCTGTTATGGGGGATGACGGAAATGCTTATCCGTTTTTTACTCCGGGGCTGTTAAATGGAATGAAAGAACTGACGCTTGAAGCAGACGTGATCACACCGAATCTGACGGAAGCCTGTCTGCTGGCAGACATCCCGGAAGATGCCTTACTCCACTGCCGGACGAACACGGATCTGCTGAAGCTGGCAGAAGATGTGGCACTGCGGCTGCAAAAAAAAGCCTCACACCCACAGGATGTCGTGATCACCGGTGTCAAATGCCGTGATGAGAAACATCCCGTCATTTATAATATTGCTGCCACTGCAAATGGAATTTACCGGCACGAATCGCCGTTTTTTGACCGGAGTTTTTCCGGAACCGGGGATCTGTTTGCCTCTGTATTGTGTGGCTGCTGCACAAAGGGCATATGCACGGAAGATGCGATTCTGCTTGCCGGGAAATTTTTATCCCACAGTATCGGGGATACCATGAAAGAAAATACGCCGGGACGCGATGGCGTTAATTTCGAGAAATTTCTTATTGACCTGATTGCAGATTCAAACGTGTAAAAACGAAAAACCCGGAAAAGAATTTCGCAATTGATGAATCCATACGATAGAAAGAAGGAATTGTTATGGCAAAAATTTTATATGTGTACAATGATCAGGTATATGCAAATATCACAAATAAATGTGACTGCAACTGTACGTTCTGTATCCGTAAACAGTTTGATGGTGTGGGTGATGCGGATACCCTCTGGCACAAAGCAGAGCCTTCTTTAAGTGAGATTATTGCCGCAATTGATGCCTTTGATTTCACCGGCTACAAAGAATTTGTTTTCTGTGGCTATGGGGAACCGACCTGTGCACTGGAGAATCTGATCGCCAGTGCCAGATATGTCAAAGAAAAAACAGGTCTCCCGATCCGTGTCAATTCCAACGGTCTGGGAAACCTGTATTATAAACGTGACATTGTACCACAGCTGGCAGAAGTGGTAGACAGTATCTCCATCAGCTTAAATGAGGCAACTGCAGAAAAGTATGAAAAAGTAACCCGCCCATCCTTCCCTCATGCTTATGAAGCAATGCTTGATTTTGCAGAGGAATGTGGAAAACTTATCCCACACACGCAGCTGTCGATCGTGGATATTCTTCCGGAAGAAGACATTAAGGCGTGTCAGCGCATCGCCGACAGCCGCGGTGTCCATCTGAAAGTACGTCCATGGGAGCACAGTGCATAAAGAAGTTACCGTTCTCATGCTTACCTGTGAGCACCAGCGGCATTACAGTCCCAGCACATCCAGAAGGATCTGTTCATCTTTCTTTTGTTTCTGTGGATGCTGTAATTCCGCATCTGCCAGGCGGGTACGGATATTCTGCATCCGCTGGTCCAGATCTGCACTGATCTGTGCACATTCGCTCAGTTCCTGTGCCAAACGCTCGGTTTCATCTGCCGGAATATTCTTTTTGTACCGCACTTTATGCTCCAGACTCGCCCAGAAATCCATGGCAATGGTGCGAAGCTGTACTTCAACTTTCATTTCCCGTTTCTCATTCTTCAGAAAAATCGGCACTGCAACGATCAGATGCAGGCTGCGGTATCCGTTTTCCTTCGGATGCTTGATATAATCTTTCTGTTCGATCAGACGGATATCATCCTGCTGAAGCAGGCAGTCCGCCAGCAGATAGATATCTTCCGGGAAAGAGCACACAACCCGGATTCCTGCTATATCATTGATGTTCTGTTCAATCGCCGAAAGCGTCAACGGAATATTTTTCCGGCGCACTTTGCGCACGATTCCGTCCAGCGATTTCACACGTGTCTTGATGGACTCGATCGGATTACGGTCATATTCCAGCGAAAATTGTTCGTTTAACACTTTAAACTTCGTTTCTACTTCCATGATTGCGCACTTGTAATATGCCATCATTGTATCCAACGGTTTTGTATTTTCCTGTACAAAATCTAAAAATTCATCCGACATCAGATGGTTGCGGACTAAGTTTTCCGCCGCCTGCTGAAGCTGTGCATTTACTACTTTACTTAATTCGTTCATAAGTATTTCCTCTTTTTCTCCTGTAATTTTCTATATAAATAATTGTGAAATTCTTAGTTCCGGCGGACTCCCGTGTGGTGGCTCCGGCTGCGGCCTCTCCGATACGCACTCAATATCCAGAATCAAGAATTTGCAGAAAGTGACTGCGTGGCTCCTTTGATGCTTTGTGTTCGTTCAAGTTTCGACAGCGGCGCGGTTTGTGTCCGTCTGCCAAGGACGCGTCCGAAGGATTTCGTGTCTGCCTTAGCGGAGTGCTTCAAAATACTGTGCCCGCGGGTCGTGTTTGCGACCACATTTATTTAAGGTCATTCAAAAAAGTCCGTAGGGAGACATAACCGGGAGCGGGCGCAACCGGAGCCACCACACGGGAGTCCGCCGGAGCACAAACTTTCCCAATTGTTTTAAATAAAAAGAACTTCACGGAAATAAATTTCCATGAAGCTCTCCGCACATGGACTTTCCTGTCTGGTTTCCACATGCCTTTATTATAATGGATTCATCCGCAAAACGGAATAAATAAAGTCTGAACTTTTTCCGAATTTTATCTTAATCCTTGAACAGATCCGTAGAATAATAACGGTCTCCGCTGTCCGGAAGAAGGGCAACTACAGTCTTTCCCTTAAACTCCGGTCTCTTTGCCACTTCGATGGCTGCCTTTAATGCCGCTCCGGAAGAAATACCTACCAGCACACCTTCCTCTTTTGCAATATATTTGGAATACTCGAAAGAGTCTTCATTGGAAACCGGGATTACTTCATCATAAACCTTGGTATCGAGTGTGTTTGGAATAAATCCGGCTCCGATACCCTGAATCTTATGTGGACCTGCCTTTCCGGTAGACAATACTGCAGATGTCTCTGGCTCTACGGCAACGATCTTTACATCCGGATTCTGGGATTTTAAATACTCACCAACACCTGTGATGGTTCCGCCTGTACCGACACCGGCTACAAATGCATCGACTTTTCCATCCGTATCTTCCCAGATCTCCGGCCCGGTTGTCTTCTTGTGTGCTGCCGGGTTTGCAGGGTTCTCAAACTGCTCCGGAATGAAGCTGTCTGCGATCTCTTTGTGAAGTTCCTCTGCCTTTGCGATGGCTCCCTTCATACCCTTGCTTCCATCGGAAAGAACAAGTTCTGCACCATATGCCTTGATGATGTTACGACGCTCAATACTCATGGTCTCCGGAAGAACGATGATCAGGCGGTATCCCTTTGCTGCTGCGATTGCCGCAAGACCGATACCTGTATTTCCGGATGTCGGCTCGATAATGGTGGAGTCCGGTTTTAATTTTCCGTCCTTCTCTGCCTGCTCAATCATCTCTTTTGCAATACGGTCCTTAACAGATCCTGCCGGGTTAAAGTACTCCAGCTTTGCAAGAAGTCTTGCCTCAAGGCCAAACTTCTTCTCGATGTGTTTGAACTCTACCAGTGGTGTGTGTCCGATCAGTTCCAATGTTCCTTCATAAATATTTGCCATTTTATTATCCTCCAATTTACTCTCTCTGATTCAATCCCTTATTTTCATACTTCTTTAGTAGGAATTATCTGTTGTTATGAATATACACCCTTTCCCAAACGCTGTCAACTACTTTTTACGATATTATTTTATACCCCTAAAAAAATACACGACACTCCTTATATTTTACTCCGCTTTGCCACAATTAAGACTCCAAAATTTTAACAGAGCCAGAAACTGCACAAAATTCGTAAAGTATTCTATAAGAAGCATCGTGTATTTTTATCTATATGTGTATGAAAAACCCTCCGACTTTATTACTCGTCATCCTCATCGTCATCATCGTCCGCATCCTCACCGAGCAAAGCCTCTTTTAAAGTTCTCCAGCCAAGGACTGCACACTTCACACGCGCCGGCATATGTGCGATATCGCGGAGTGCCGATGCCTCCTCAAGAGAATCAATCTCCTCCTCGCTGGCATCGCCTTTGATCATTTTCATAAAGATTTTCCCCATCTGCAGGGCCTCTTCTTTTTTCTTTCCGACAATCATGCCAAGCATGATATCTGCGGAAGCCTGGGAAATCGCGCATCCGTCCCCGACAAATGCACCATCGGTAATCGTGTCGCCATCCGTCTTTAATTTCAGGAAAATATCATCCCCACAGCTCGGGTTGACACCCTCAAGCACAATATCCGCATCCGGCAGATCATGCTTGAACTCCGGGCGCACGTTGTGCTCGGTTAAGATTTCATTATAAAAACTTCTATTTTCCATATCCCATTCGCTCCCTTATACTTGCGATGCTTGCTACAAATTGATCGGCTTCTTCTTCGGTATTGTAAAACATAAAGCTTGCCCGTGTGGCGGAACTGATACCCAGATAATTCAAAAGCGGCTGCGCACAATGATGTCCGGCACGCACGCAGATACCGTCGGCAATCAGGATCTCGCTCACATCGTGTGGATGCACATCATCAATGGTAAATGTAAGAATTCCGGTGTGTTCTTCTGCCAGATCAGAACCCAGTACATGTACATGTGGAAGTTCTTTTAATCCGTCAAACGCACGCTTTGTCACAGCAAGTTCCCGCTCCTGCATCACGTCAAAGCCAACAGACTGTGCGTATTTTATGGCAGCATGCAATGCTATGGCACCGGCAGCATTTACGGTTCCCGCCTCGAACTTATGCGGAAGTTCTGCGTATTTTGCGCTCTCGCGGGTCACGGATTCGATCATCTCGCCACCGGAAAGAAACGGCGGCATTTTCTTTAACAGTTTTTTCTTTCCATATAACACACCAATTCCCATCGGTCCGAAAATTTTATGTCCGGAAAATGCAAAGAAGTCTGCATCCAGATCCTGCACATTGACTGGCATATGCGGGGTGCTCTGTGCCCCGTCCACAACGACAATGGCATTTTTTTCATGTGCCATGGCTGCGATCTCTTTGACCGGATTCACACGTCCGAGCACGTTAGAAATCTGTGTGATTGCTACGATTTTTGTCTTTTCCGTAATCTGTTCTTTTACCTGATCAAGATCCACCGATCCGTCCGGACGGCATTCGATAAACCGGAGTACCGCTCCTGTCTGCCGCGCAACCATCTGCCATGGCAGAAGATTGCTGTGATGTTCCATGATCGAAACGAGGATTTCATCCCCGACATTTACATTGTTTAAACCGTAGCTGTATGCCACAAGATTCATGCTCTCTGTGGTATTTCTGGTAAAGATGATTTCACGCGCGGATTTAGCTCCGATAAAATCACGCACGCCTTTTCTGGCATTTTCATACAGTTCGGTTGCTTCCACACTCAGCGGATAATTTCCACGCAGCGGATTTGCATTGTGTTTCAGGTAAAAATCGCGTTCTGCATCAATGACACACTGTGGACGCTGGGAAGTTGCCGCATTGTCGATATAGATCCATTCCCTGCCATCGACTGTATTTTCTCCAATTTCCGACAGCAGTGGAAAGTCCTTGCGATAATCGGTCATGCTACACCTCCCCAAGTTCTTCGTCAATCATTCTGGCAAAGCTGTCGTCTTTGATGATTCCTTTCAGGCGGTCAATGTTTGCTCTTGCCATAATATTTTCCGCGTGCTCTTTGTCGATTCCGCGGCTGGCAAAATAAAACATGGTATCCTCATCAAGTTCCCCAATCGTTGCACCGTGATTACCAACGACATTTTCTTCGGAGCATAAGATCACCGGAACGGTTTTATTCTCCACATCATCGCCAAGCATCAGTACATTTTCCAGCTCGTTTCCGACAGAATCGGAAGAGCCGGTCTTAAAATCAATCGTTCCACGGAAGATCTTCTTTGCACCGTCGCGCAGGGCACCGCCCACGTTGATCTCACTCTCTGTATGCTTTCCAAAGTGGTTGACCACTTCATTCATGTCGATGATATGTGTGTGCTGCCCGATATAGCCGATATCGCTCCTAAAGGTGCTTGCATCGCCATTTAAGTTGATGGTCGTATCGGAATAGATATCTCCTTTTCCGAGATAAATCTGTACCAGCTCGATACGGGCGTTTTTTGCACATTCTCCCTCAATCTGATTGTACACAAGGGAATTTTCTGCTGTGTGCTGCAGCTGCACCAGACGCACCCGTGCATGTTCTTCCACCGAAAGGCTTGTCCTTACGGCAAGTTTTTCCTCTGTCTGATAATCCATAAACACGGTCACCTGCTTACCTGCCGGTGCTATGATATGGATCTTTTTGCTGCTGTATCTTCCCTCTCCGGTAATGGAAAAGCGTACCTCTTCGGTGCTTCCCGCTGTCACGGTTTCCTCCGGAAGTTCTGTTGTATGTTCTTTGTCCCACGGAAGCTTGGTCTCGTTGACATGTAACCAATACCAGGTCTTCGATGGAAGTTTATTGATTGTCATTTCTGTCATTGTTCTCCTCCTAACCTATGCTTCCCTTCATCTCCAGCCGGATCAGGTTGTTCATCTCAACCGCGTACTCGACCGGAAGTTCCTTGGATACGTTGTCTGCAAATCCGCTGACTAAAAGTGCCCGGGCATCTTCTTCCGTCATGCCTCGTGACATCAGGTAAAAGACGGCATCGTCGCTGATGCTTCCGATCTTTGCCTCATGTCCCACGGCTGCGTCTTTGGTACGGATGTCCATGGCCGGAATCGTATCCGAACGCGACTCGGAATCAAGCATCAGGGACTGACAGGATACTGCTGATTTTGATCCTTTGGCATCCTTTGCCACAACCACGCTGCTTCGGAAGGTACTGATTCCGCCGTCTTTGCTGATGGAACGGGTATTCATATAGGAGCTGGTGTTTGGTGCTGCGTGTACCACTTTGGCACCGGTATCCAGATTCTGTCCGTGTCCGGCAAATGTGACACCGGTGAATTCCATTTTGGCACCCTCCCCCTTTAAAACGCTCATCGGATACAGGCAGCCCACATGGGAGCCAAACGATCCAGAAACCCACTCGATCGTTCCGCCTTCCTCAACGGAGGCACGCTTGGTATTCAGGTTGTACATATTCTTGGACCAGTTCTCGATGGTGGAATAACGAAGCTTTGCATTTTTTTTGACGAACAGCTCCACGCAGCCTGCATGCAGGTTTGCTACGTTATATTTCGGAGCGGAACATCCCTCGATGAAATGAAGGCTCGCGCCCTCGTCCACGATGATCAGTGTATGCTCAAACTGACCGGCTCCTTTGGCATTCAACCGGAAATAAGACTGCAGCGGAATGGACACGTGCACGCCCTTTGGCACATAAACGAACGAACCACCGGACCATACGGCTCCGTGCAGTGCTGCAAACTTATGGTCATGCGGGGTGACAAGTTTCATGAAATACTTGTGTACCATGTCCGCATATTCTCCTTTTAAGGCACTTTCCATATCGGTGTAGACAACGCCCTGTGCGGCAACCTCGTCTTTGACATTGTGATATACCAGCTCGGAATCGTACTGGGCACCGACACCGGCTAAGGATTTCCGCTCGGCCTGCGGGATTCCCAGACGCTCAAATGTCTCTTTGATGTCTTCCGGCACATCCTTCCAGGATGCCTGCATTTTGGAATGTGGACGGACATAGGTGGCAATGTGATCCATGTCCAGTCCCTCAATTGACGGTCCCCAGTCCGGAACCGGCATCTCATTGTAAATCTGTAAGGACTCCAGTCGGAACTGCTGCATCCATGCCGGATCGCCCTTTTCTTTGGAAAGCTGCTCCACGATCTGTGGGGTCAGACCTTCTTTCATTCTGTATGCATCTTTTTCCTCATCGCGGATATCATAGATGCTGCGGTCGATATCTTCTACCTGACTCTTTTCTCTCATTTCGCACGCACCTTTCTTACTGTTCAAATTCCTCAAAACCGTTTTCGTTGATCTCATCTACTAAGGAAGCATCTCCGTTTTTCACAACTTTTCCTTCATCCATAACGTGGGTGACATCCACATGCAATGACTCTAAGATTCGTGTGCTGTGGGTAATAATCAGAAGGCTTCCCTTGCATTTTTCTTTGTAAAGCTGGATGCCCTTTGATACGGTACGGACAGCATCCACATCCAGTCCGGAGTCGGTCTCGTCAAGGATTGCAAGCTTTGGCTCTAACATAAGCATCTGCAGAATTTCTGCTTTTTTCTTTTCACCACCGGAGAAGCCGACATTTAAATCACGTTCTGCATAGGACTCGTCCATGGAAAGAAGTTTCATGGTCTCGGTCAGTTTTTTCTTGAAATCCCACAGACGGACACGCTTTCCGGTCTTCTGCTCGAGTGCATTACGGATAAATGCGCTCAATGTCACCCCCGGAACTTCCAACGGATTCTGGAAGGAGAGGAAGATTCCCTTTTTGGCACGCTCATTCACCGGCATCTCTGTGATGTCCTCTCCGTCAAAGAAAATCTGTCCGGATGTGATGGCATATTTCGGATGCCCGGTGATGGCATAGCCCAGGGTGGATTTTCCGGTTCCGTTCGGTCCCATCAGAACATGCACTTCGTCTTTTCCAACTTCTAAATTTACTCCGTGTAATATTTCTTTATCTTCAACGTTTACGTGCAGATCTTTGATCTCTAATAAATTTTTTTCCGACATTTGTATTTCCTCCATATAAAACATGTTGTTTAACTTTCACAGGAATGCGTCTTCTGTGAAATCATATCCTCAAGGGTATGCTTCTCAAGGTAATCATTGATCACAGCTTCCAGTCCCTGCCAGAACGGAAGTGTGGTACACTCTGCGGTGCTCTCGCACTTTTTCCCACCTTCACACAGGCACGCGACCGGAGCTAAATTTCCTTCGATCAGTTGAAGGATCTCAATTACTTTATATTCCGACGGTTGTTTGATCAGACGGTAACCGCCACCCTTTCCGCTGGCACTCTCAAGCATCTTCCCTTTTGTCAGTATGGTCATAATACTTTCAAGATATTTCAGGGAAATTCCCTGCCTTGTGGCAATTTCTTTGACCGGAATGAATTCCCCGGAATTGTGCTGCGCAAGATCGACCATCACACGCAGTGCATATCTGCTTTTTGCGGATATCATCATATCGTTTTACCACCTCGTTTCATGAAATACGACCGCAGCGTATTCCGTGAGTTCTACGGTGTGATTATACCCCCACTCCCCTACTATGTAAATAGGGGAATGGGGTGAATTATGTTTTTCTTCCAGTACAAATTGCTGTTTAACTGCGTAGTCTGGGAGCCTTTGGGATTTGGCAGAAGGGACGGATTTGCGGGGATTGTTCTAAATATAAGTTTTTTCAATGCGACGGAAGAATGGGGCATTCTCTTTCTACAGAAAAATTTGCAAATTAGTGCCGATATTGATTTCAGGTAAATTTGACAAATATTTTACTTTTATGCTATTAACGTTACATGATGGAACTACGGCGCAGTTGTAAATTTGTTCTTCCGAAAGAAATGTTCCCCTTCTTCCTGTGGATTGGAGAAACTATAAGTAAAAGAATGATGCCCGCAAATCCTGTCTGTGGAACAAATATAAAGGAACCAGAACTTGCAGTTAAGGGGATGCCTCAAAAGCAGCTACGAATCCCATAAACTGGAATAAGCATAAAAATACCCTGTTAAATCACTTGAAGATAAGACCTGGTCTCTATAGATGAAAAATTAAAGTATTAGGTGACGGTTTTCCAAAATTTTTATGCATGAAATCAGGAAATGTCACCTATATAGTAAAAATTGCTTCTCCAGATACCGGTTTTTAGAAAAAGTGGTATCTGGAGAAGCAATTTTTGATCTATAGAGACTTTCCGGTATCTGAATGTTAAATTTTCAATATATAGGTACCGCAATGGTATCTTTTACATGAATTTTATTGGTATAGATACCACGATGGCATCTTTTACTGAATTTTATTGATATAGGTATCACGATGCTCTTTCCTATGATCTTCCACAACGACACCGATGGTCTTCGTTCTCCTCGTCTTTAGATTTTTTGCAATATAATTCGGAGTATAATTCAGTTCTTCAATTGCTTTGAGTACCCTCTGCTTTGTCTCCTGACTGGCATTTGGTTTCCCATTGATAATATTGGAAACGGTCGCAATCGAAACATTACAGTATTTTTGCTATTTCTTTAATTGTAACCATAACACCGCCTCTTTCACTGACTGCATAAATAATATCTTTATTATACGTTATACCTGTACCTGCACTCAACCATAAAAACACAAAAAAACGGTATTTTCTATAAAATGAAAAAAGACCCACGAATCTCTCATGAGTCTTTCTCCATTTTAGTTTTTTTGCAAAATTTATTTATTTTTTACAGTGACTTTGCACTTATTTGTGATACCGTTAGATTTTACAGTAATGGTAACTTTTCCTGCTTTCTTTGCCTTGATCACACCCTTGGAAGATACGGCTGCGATCTTAGTATTCGAAGATTTGTAAGTTACTTTTCCAATGCTTCCCTTTACGCTTAACTTCGCAGTCTTACCTTTTTTCAGGGTTACTGTCTTTTTGTTTAAGGTTGGATTTTTAACGGTAATTTTTACCTGTCCACTTACACCGTTGTTAGTTGCGGTGATGATAACAGAGCCTTTCTTTACAGCGGTAACTTTACCGTTGGCATCTACTTTGGCTACCTTCGGGTTGCTGCTGGTGTAGGTTGTAATTCCGCTTCCGGATACGACATTTGCAAGGATATTGGTCTTACCCTTTACGTACAGTGTGGTATTTTCACTGACAACTGCAACTTTTGTGTCACGCTTGATATAGCTGATGGAAGAACCGTCCGGAGTCTCAAAAGTAAGGATGGTTGCCTCACCTTTCTTTGTGATGGCGTACTTGCTGGCCTTTGTAAGATCCTCTCTGTCGGTTGAGATGTATACACCACTGCTTGCATCTTCTTTTCCATCATTGTCATATGCATAAAATGTAAATGGACTCTCGGTATATGTTCCGGTTCCATTCGGATCAAAATACGTCACTCCGGTTCCGTCCGCTTTCAGTTCACAATACATTTTTGCGTTTTTATACTGCGGATTGCTGGCATATGCGGACATATCTGCATCCCAGACACCTGCTAAAACGCTCTGCTGCGCTGCGGTATCTGCATTCTTCATTTCTGCAAGATTTTCGGTACAGAATAAAGCGATGCAGTTTTGGATCATCTGCTCGTTTTTCTCTGTCAGTGCACTCTTTAAGATACCGGAGCCTACCCAGTTTGCATATTTTCCGGTGTTGAGTTTTAACAGTTCTGTCAGATCGCTGCCGTAACGGAATTCAATGTGATAGGTTGTTGCCGGAGTATCCGGGCAGAGGAATACATACTTAAACTCATCCTCGTTTTTGTCTGTGCTCTGGAATACATAACCTTCCATCACACCGCTGAGTGCATCTTTTTTCAAAAACTTATACGTATGGGAAACTTTTTTGCTGTCGCTTGTGGTAAATTCTACTTTGCCACCGTCCTGGAAAGAAACTTCCTTTACATCATTGATAAATCCACAGTAAAATGTATTTGGATCTGCTTTGTCACCGTAGGTCGTAGAACCCACGGAAGCCTTCAGCGTCTTTACGGCTTCTGCTGCAGCACTCCCTCCGACAACGGCTGCTGCGTCATCGTTCCAATACTTATTGTATTTTACATCAAATAATGCATCCTTGAACAACTGGATGTAATCGCCTTTTACCGCGGTAAATAATTTTTCTGCCTTGGAGCTGTCGGACTCCTCTGCCGGGATCGTTGGTACACTTGTGTTGGTGCCTGCCGCCATAACCGGTGCTGCAGATGTTCCTGCTACCGTAATGGACAATAACAGTGCGAGTAATGCTTTGCGCATCTTTTTCATAATTCTTCTCCTTTCAAAGTTCCGCAGTTAGTCTGTTGTAACTGCTGTTAGTCTGTTTATTTTATGATAGTCTTTTCCCTATGTTATGTCAAGAAGGCAAAACAAAAATGGATATCATGTAAAAAAGGAGAGATACAAAATCATGATCTCTCCAAGAATTTTTATTTGGTTTCAATTGTTCCACCGCACAGCACATGATCGTCCTGATAAAAGACAGCGGCCTGGCCAGGCGTCATGGCACGCTGCGGTTCGTCAAACTGTGCCAACAGTGTTCCGTCCGGCTGCGGATACAGCGTACACGGTGCACCTGCATGCGAGTAGCGGATTTTACCGATAGCCTTGACCGGCCCGGTCAACTTTTCTTCTGCCATATAATTGATATTATCCACATGACAGTCACGAGAAAACAGACTCTCGGACTTGCAAAGCACGACTTCGTTTGTCTGCGGACGAAGTTCCCTGACAAAAATAGGCGTGGATGAAGAAATGCCAAGACCCTTGCGCTGCCCGATCGTGTAATGAATCAGCCCGCGGTGCTGTCCCATAATGTTTCCTTCTTCATCGACAAAATTACCCGGTTTGCTTTCTTTTCCGGTCTCCTGTGTAATAAAAGAGGCATAATCATGATCCGGTACAAAACAGATATCCTGACTATCATGCTTTGTGGCAACCGGAAGCCCGATCTCCTCTGCGATCTGGCGGATATGAGGCTTATCATAATCTCCCACCGGCATCAGGGTACGGGAAAGCTGATCCTGTGTCAGATTGTAAAGTGCGTAGGTCTGATCCTTCGCCGCTGTAACGGAATTGCGGATCGTATAGCGGCCATTCGGCAGCTGCATGATACGCGCATAGTGTCCTGTGGCAATATAATCCGCACCGATCTCCAGTGATCGATGAAGCAGTGACTCCCACTTGACATAACGGTTGCAGGCGATACACGGATTTGGTGTACGCGCTTTTTCGTATTCTGACACAAAATAATCAATGACATATTTGTGGAAATCTTCCTTAAAATTCATCACATAATAAGGAATTTCCAGACGCTCCGCCACGCGGCGGGCATCCTCCACTGCAGAAAGTCCACAGCAGCCACCTTCCTGTGACTGCACAAAGACATCCTCATCCTGCCAGATCTGCATAGTGACACCGATTACATCGTATCCCTGTTCTTTTAACAGATAGGCCGCCACGGAGGAATCCACACCTCCGGACATGCCGACAACTACTTTTTCTTTCATTTAATACTCCTCTTCCGGAGCCTCTTCCTTCTCACTGATATCATTGACCGGACGCTCTAATCCCTCGATCTTGATATTGTGTTTCTCTGCATAATCCCATAAAGCAGCATGAATTGCTTCCTCTGCCAGCAGGGAGCAATGCACCTTCACTGGTGGAAGTCCGTCGAGTGCTTCCATAACGGCCTTGTTGGTTACCTGCAGTGCTTCCTGGATCGTCTTGCCCTTTACAAGCTCGGTTGCCATACTGCTGGTTGCCACTGCTGCACCGCAGCCGAAAGTTTTAAATTTTGCCTCCTGGATGATGCCATTGTCATCAATATCCAGATACATACGCATGATGTCTCCGCACTTTGCATTTCCAACAGTGCCAACACCACTTGGGTTCTCAATCTCTCCTACGTTTCTTGGGTTATTAAAATGGTCCATTACCTTTTCGCTGTACATTTTGTTTCTCTCCTTCTGCAAAATATTCTATCCGTTTTTCCGCACAAAATCCTCATACAGAGGAGACATGCTGCGCAGACGTTCGATAATTGCCTTCAATTTATCTACCGTATAATCAATATCTTCCATGGTTGTCTTCTCGGAAAGTGTCAGACGAAGACTTCCGTGTGCAATCTCATGCGGCAGTCCGATTGCTAAAAGCACGTGTGACGGATCTAATGATCCGGATGTGCAAGCGCTTCCGCTGCTGCCACAAATGCCCGCCTGATCGAGAAGGATCAGCATGGATTCTCCCTCGATAAACCGGAAACAGAAGTTTGCATTATTTGGAAGACGGTCGGTACGGTCTCCGTTTAAGCGGGTGTACGGGATCTCTGCAAGCACACGCTCGATCAGATGATCACGCAGTTTTACTTCATACTCCGTGTTCTTTTCCATATTGGCAACTGCAAGTTCCGCTGCTTTTCCAATTCCAACGATACCCGGAACATTGTGTGTTCCGGCACGGCGCTGACGTTCCTGTGCACCTCCGTGAATGAAAGAACGGATCTTTACGCCTTTGCGGATATACATGACTCCGATTCCCTTTGGTCCGTTGATCTTGTGACCGCTGGCACTGAGCATGTCAATATTCATCTCGTCCACGTTGATCGGCACATGTGCAAATGCCTGTACCGCATCGGTATGGAACAGTACCCCGTGTTTCTTTGCAATCGCACCGATTTCCTTCAGTGGCTCGATGGTTCCGATCTCGTTGTTTGCTGCCATGACAGAGATGAGAATTGTATCCGGACGGATGGCTGCCTCAAGCTCGTCCAGCTTAATCTTACCATTTTCATCCACACCGACATAAGTCACTTCAAATCCGTGCAGTTCCAGCCACTGTGCTGTGTGCAGGATCGCATGGTGCTCGATCGCGGATGTGATAATGTGCTTTCCCTTGCTGCTGTATGCCTCTGCGGTTGCTTTGAGTGCCCAGTTATCGGACTCGCTTCCGCCTCCGGTGAAATAAATTTCCTCGGTCTTTGCCCCGATCACATCTGCGATCTGCTTTCTTGCTTTTGCAACCGCACGCTCCGACTCTCCTGCAAAGCTGTAAATAGCTGCCGGATTACCGTAATGCTCCGTAAAATACGGGAGCATCGCATCAAGGACTTCCGGGTATACCTGTGTGGTAGCCGCATTGTCCAGATAGATTAATTTACTCATACTCTTCCTACTTTCTTCTTTGTTATATTACATAATCCCCATTTTTTTCTCTCTGCCAGTCAACCAGATCCTGCAATGTGATATGATCCACAACACTGCAGATGGCATCATTAATCTTTTTCCAGAGAATCAGGGTAACACAGTCTTCCCGTTTCTCACAGTCAACATCGTCTCCCTCATCGAGGCATGCAACCGGTGCCAGCGATCCCTCGGTCAGGCGGAGAATCATTCCAACGGTATACTCCTCCGGTGCTTTACGCAACAGATATCCACCCTGTGCTCCACGCACACTGCGCACATAACCGGCGCGGTTTAATACGGATATGATCTGCTCCAGATACTTGTCAGAAATCTCCTGACGTCTCGCAACATCTTTTAAACTGATAGGTGCTCCTGTGTTGTTCAATGCCAGATCCAGCATCAGTCTCATGGCATATCTGCCTTTTGTTGAAATTTTCATGATAATATATCTCTTCTTTCTTAAAAATGTACAGAGTTTAAAACTTAGTATTCCTACTAAGTTACTATACATTGGTAAGATAAATTTGTCAATCTATTATCAATCGATATTTTTCCTGCTTTCTTTGCGCATTTGTTTCTGGCGGTACATATTCTGATCGGCAAGTGACAGATACTCATCTATAGTCTCTTCTCCCCCCGCAAACGTCAGCTCTACACCGATACTGATCATAATGTTTTCCTTGGTCAGCCGGCTCTGCACACGATCCGTATACTGTTGTGCCTTTTTGGAAGTCGCATATGGGAAAAATCCGATGAACTCATCGCCTCCGTATCTGCATACATATCCCTGCTGTGGGCATTCCTCCTCAAGAACCTGTGCAATTCTTATCAGTACCTGATCTCCAAATTCATGTCCATATGTGTCATTCACAGATTTAAAATCATCCGCATCCACAAAGACAAGCGCACATGCTATTCCCTTTTCCTGATACTTTGCAAATGCCGGACGGATAATGTCCGTATATGCAATCCGGTTACAGATACCGGTCAGCGGATCCCTGTTGTACAGCATCTGGAGTTTGTTTGCTGCATTCTCCAGCTGTTTTTGCTTAAACTGCGTTTCCAGTGTCTTTACAATCGTGCTGTGAATGTCATAATAATATGGATTATCATACAGAAAGCGTCCGTTTTTCATTACCAGATAGCCAACCGACTGTTCCCGGAAATGAATCGGGGTAAACAGATAGGCATTCTGACTTCCTGTTTCTTCCAGATGGCGGTTCAGTTCCCCGACACTGGCAAATGCCATTCTCTTATGGTTCTCAAATCCATCTGCCACCACAAGATTCTTTTCATCATAGCCTTCCACCGGAAAATCCGTATCCTCATCGGCCGCAAACAGCTTGCGATCCACCACAAAATATACCCCGTCACATCTCAGTTTCTGGAAATAGTCAACAATATATTCAAAAATTTCCCGGAAACCATTGCACCTTGCCATCTGCGCTTCCAATTCCACGAGAAGGGAATCATCTTCATCTTTTTTGACCGTTGCAACAATCTTTTCCCTTAAATATTCGCGGTAGTTTACCATGCCGTTATTCGGACAGCCACAACTTTCTCCGTAAATACAGGTAACCGGAATATAATTGCGTTCTTCCACCGGTTTTCCTTCCCAGATACGGAGCAGTACATCCACACAAAGCTTTCCGATCTCCTCCCGATCCTGAAATACAGTCGTAATCTGCGGACGGAAATAGGCTGCCTTATCCAGATTATCAAAGCCCGTCACCAGAAAATCGTCCGGTACGCGGTACCCCCACTGTTCTGCCTCTGCACAGATTCCTGCCGCAATATTGTCATTTGCACAGACAAACACATCTGGAAGTTTCGAGCCGCTATGGACATACTCCCGCATATAGTTCACGCCTGTCTCATAGTCGTAATCCCCACATAAAATCGGATTGTCATCCAATGTCATTCCATATTTTTTCAGGCATTCGCAGTACGCAGCAACACGTTCAAAATTTCCGAAAGCATCTTCCGGGCCTCCGGCAAAAACAAATCTGCGGCATCCATGCACTTCGTATAAATGTGTCATAAGTTCACGGATCGGACGCCGGTTATCTGCGCCTACATAATAAAATCCGCTGATATACCAGTCCAGGGAAAGAACCGGAACCCCGCAATTCTGCAGGCGTTCTACAATCTTTTCTTTTTGCCGGACATCCACAATATTGCTTCCATCCAGTATAATTCCATCAAACGCTGACAGATCCGGCAGATTATAAATATTATATTCGCCCGTATTATGCAATGCATCTTTGCTCCAATTGCCATAACAATTGTACTGATACAAAGCAATATCCTCATCCAGTTCGCGAATTCTCCGAATGATTCCATCTACCCAGGCATACGTGATCATCCGGCGCCAGCCGTCTGATATCAATGCTATTTTTTTCAATTGTCCTCCCCCATATACCAATTCATGCCGATATGTTTAATTTATCACAAAAAACCAAAGGCTTCAATGCTGTTCTATACAAAAAACATGTATCCTTTGTGATTTTTCACTTTTTATGATATGATAGGAGTCTAGACTTTAGAAAAGAGGATATTTTATGGCAAAAGGAACTGCTGGGAAAAACTATTGGGCACTTCTTTTGATGATTCTCGCAGGTGTTGTACTGGGTGGCTTTATCGGTCAGCTTAGTGCCGGTGTTCCGGCTCTCCGCTGGCTGAATTACGGACAGACCTTTGGTCTTTCCAACCCACTGGTACTTGATCTGGGAATTCTGGTGCTCACATTTGGATTAACCATAAAAATAACGATCGCCGGCATCATCGGAATTGTGCTGGCGATCCTGATTTACCGATTTCTGTAACAGGTGCTTATTTCAGGAACCGCTCGAGACTGCGCATATGCTCCTTCATCGTCTCCCGTCCCATACGGTAGGCGGCAAGGAGTCTCTGCCGGTCTCTTTCTACTTTGCTGACTTCTATCTTTTTGGGCGGACGAATGACAAACAATTCCCCACGTTCTTCTTTTTCCCTGATATATTCCAGTTCTTCGTTGTAATGCTCATGCCGGTGTTCCATGGCATCAATCATCGCCGGATACCTGCGAAGCGATACTTTCGCCAGCGGCATCAGCTGATTCTTTTTTTTCACATAATCCCGCGGCTGCGTCAGAACCACTACCGTTTTATCAAACCCAAGTTCCTGCATTTTCTGCACCGGAATGGAATCTGCTACGCCTCCATCAAGCAATTCATATCCATCCACGCAGACCGGCTTTGACACAATCGGCATGGATGCCGATGCTCTCATCCATTCCATTTCTTTCTTATCACACCGATCCACTTTTTTGTAAAGAGCTTTCCCGGTTTTTGCATCTGTCACCACCACGTAAAAATCCATCGGATTCTTGCGGTAAGTCTCATAATCAAACGGATCAAGATGCTCCGGGATATCATGATAACAGAACTGTTCCCCGAACATATCCCCTGTTTTCAAAAATGTGCGCAGTCCCGCATACTGCGGTTTATTACAGTACGCTGCATTGTAACGAATGACACGTCCCGGCTGATTGGACTTATAATTACAGCCAAACACTGCCCCTGCTGACACGCCCATCGCTCCGTCAAATGTTATCTGATGCTCCATCATCACGTCGATGACTCCGGCGGTGAACATTCCGCGCATGGCTCCGCCTTCCATGACCAGTCCTTTTTTCATCATCGAATCCCTTCTTTAAAATAAACAGTACTTTTCAGAATCTATCATCTGTTTTGTATTCTAGCTTTCTTTTTCCATGATTTCAAGTGGCGAAACCATGATTCTACCTTAACATTTCCTTATTTTTACATAATCCCGCTTTCTTCTGCCCAAACTAATAAATATTTGTAGAGGAAAAGGAGTATGCCCTATGTATGGTTCACTATTTTATGTATTGCTCATTCTGGCAGTAATTGCAAAAACTGTTTTCCGCGCAGTCCTTCCCTTGCTGATCGGCTGTATGATTGCCTATGTAGTTAATATCCTTATGTGTTTTTACGAAAAAGGGTATGCAAGAATATGCCGTATGGCAGCCATTGCGCCCTTACAGCGTCCCCTATGTATGACACTCTCCTACCTTTCGCTTGTGCTTGTGATCCTGATCTTATGGTGGATGATCGTTCCTCAGCTGTTATCCTGCATCCGGATCATCGCAACCGATTTCCCTCAGGTTTTAGAATTACTGTGTGAGTGGGCAAACGAACATCTGCAAATGGATCTTGGCATGGAAAACGAAATCCGGGCATGGATGAATGAACCCTTTTGCTGGGATACACTGATCGCAAAAATCCCCCGTCTGGCAAAAGGCATGAAAACTTCCCTGGAGAAACTTGGCAGCTGGCTTTTAATTTTTCTGCCGGGACTGATGTTTTCTTTTTATCTGCTTGCTGCCAAAGAATCCCTCTTACGGATGGGCAGTTCCCTGATCGACCGGTGTTTCGGTGTTTTCCAAGGGAAAAAAATACGTTATGTACTGACGGTTCTCAATCAGTCCTTCCATCATTTTCTGGCAGGACAGACCATAGAGGCAGTAATCCTCGGTATGCTTTGTACCATCGGCATGTGGATTCTTCGGCTTCCCTATGCTGCCATGATCGGTTGTCTGGTAGGTGTAACCGCACTGCTACCGGTCATCGGAGCTTATATCGGTGCCGCAGCCGGTGCGTGTATGCTTCTTACGGTTTCCCCGGTAAAAGCACTGGTATTTCTTATCTTTTTAACAATTCTCCAGCAGATCGAAGGCAATTTTATCTATCCCCGTGTGGTCGGACATTCCATCGGGCTGCCCGGCATCTGGGTACTTGCCGCAGTCATTGTCGGCGGTGGGGCATTCGGTATCTGGGGAATCCTGTTTGCCGTGCCACTTGCAGCAGCCATCTACCGGCTGCTCCGTCCCTCAATCAATTAAAGCCGTGCAGCAACGCTGCACGGCTTCCTAAAAATAAGCAGAAATCAAATAGAGCTTACGCTCTCTGTGTTTTTTAAACTAAATGGAACCAGTTCATGTGTGGCCGGTTTGTTGAGATCAATCATGCCAAACAACAGATCAATACTTTTTCTGGCAATCTTTTCATACCCCTGACAAACCGTCACAATCTTTGGATTATAATAATCTGCAAGAAGTGTTCCGTCAAATCCGATCACCGAGATATCCTCCGGTACCCGCAGACCCGCATCAAAAATTGCGCGCATGGCACCAACTGCCATCACATCACTCATGGCAAAAACCGCTGTAATGGATCTTTTGGAAGCCAGCATCCGGTTCATGGCATTGTATGCACTCTCATATGAGAACCGCGCTACCGCATAACTTTCTTCCTCAAATTCACAGCCATGTTTTATAAAGCTGCGCTTCGCTCCTGCTTTACGGTATTTACTTGGGGAAGATAATGCCATATCTCCCCCGATAACAGCAATATCGCGATGTCCGTGATCAAACAGATAATCAACCGCCATCTCCGCAGCTGCCATATCATCTGTTGAAACCGATGCAAGATTCCGAAATCCCAGTTTATCCGCCCGATCTGTCACCAGCACACACGGAACATTGACCAGTTCAAATTCTTCATGAAAGTACTGTATATTACCTCCAAGGAACAAAATCCCCATTGGCTTATGTTCCCTGCACATCCGCACAGCCTCTTTCACTTCATCTGCATCTTCATCCAGATAATGCACCCGCAGGGAATAATCCGATCCCTCGATAGTATTCTGAATTACCTCTATGATATTTGTAAACAGCATATTCGAAGTACCTTTTACGAGAATCAGAATACTCTGGCTCACGGTCTGTTTTAAATGCTTGGCATTGTTATTTGGTACAAACTGGTAAGCTTCCACAATTCGCATAATGCGGTCACGGGCTTCTTCGCTGACATCTCTTCTTCCATTCAGGACACGGGAAACCGTACTGACAGAATATCCTGCCTCTTTCGCAATATCTACAATTGTCATTCCTTCACCTCGTATATACAGACGAAATGTCTATTTTCTAGCCCTTGACAGCACCTGCAAGAACTCCTTCTATTATATATTTCTGGCACGCAATATAAAAGATAATAATTGGCAGAATTGCAAGAACAAGTACCGCCATCATGGCGCCCCAGTCGATCTGTCCATGACTCTGTTTCAGGAACTGGATTGCGATCGGAATGGTTTTATACTTATTAATATTCAACACCAGACTCGGCAGAAGGTAATCATTCCATACCCACATCGCCTCAAGGATTGCTACCGTTACCGTCGTTGGCTTTAAAATTGGAAAAACCACCTTAAAAAAGGTCTGTAATGGTGTACATCCATCAATCATTGCAGCTTCTTCAATTTCCAGGGAAATTCCCTTTACAAAGCCGGTAAACATGAAAACGGCCAGCCCCGCTCCAAATCCCAGATATACAACAATAATTCCAAGAGGATTGGACAGATGTAAAAGGTTTGCAAATTTTGATAACGTAAACATTACCATCTGGAATGGAACAATCATGGAAAACAGACACAGTACATAAATTGTTTTCGTCACTTTTGTATGGACTCTGGTAATATACCATGCACACATGGAGCAGCAGATAATAATCAATGCAACCGACCCTACTGTAATAAACAGGGAAATCCCAAAACTGTTCCAGAAATTTGTCTTACGGATACCGTTGGAATAGTTCAACCAGCCACAGAATGCACGTTCAACACCATGAATAAATTTATCCCAGCCAGCGGAAAGCGGCTCTGTCCCAAGTGTAAACGGATGTCTGAAAATAAAGGCTTTTCTTTTAAAGGAATTTAAAAGGACTACCAGAATGGGTGCAATCCATAAAATGCTGATAACCGTAAATGCCAGTGTCCAGATCCAGCCATGTTTTGCCTGACGGACAGCACTTACCTGATTGTTATTCTTTTTAGCCATTAGTCCTGCACCTCCTTGCTTGTGGTCAGTTTATTCTGAATCAGCGCAATAACTGCAACCAGAATAAAGAAGATAACCGCTTTGGCCTGACCAACGCCCTGCCATCCGGTCGTGCCGTACATTGTGTCATAAATATTTAATGCCAGAAGCTGTGACATCTTAGCCGGATTACCACCGGTCAGAGCGAAGTTCTGATCAAATAACTTAAATCCATTGGTCAGCGTCAGGAATGTACAAATGGTGATCGTCGGCATCAGCATCGGAAGTGTTACATACCGAAGCAGCTGCCAGGAATTTGCACCATCAATCTTTGCCGCCTCGATTAATTCTCCCGGAATATTCTGGATTCCTGCAATATAGATAATCATCATATATCCGATCTGCTGCCAGCATACTACAATAATCATACCCCAGAACGCATACCACTGTGTGGATACGATTGTCTTGGAGAAATTGGATAATACGCTGTTAAAAATCATTAACCAGATATAACTGAGTACGATACCACCAATCAGGTTGGGCAGGAAAAATACGGTACGGAAAAGATTGGTACCCCTGATGCCTTTGGTAAGTGCCATCGCAATGAGAAATGAAATCACATTGATGATCAGCACCGATACAACCGTAAATAACGCTGTATACCATAATGAATGAATAAATGTTGTGTCTAACTTTCCGTTTACAAAAAAGATTCTCGAATAATTCTGTAACCCTTTCCATTTCCAGTCTGTAACGGTTGTGAACTTACAAAAAGATAAGAAAATTCCATATACAAACGGTACAATAAATCCAATTGCAAACGCAATCATTGTCGGAAGCAGAAAAATCGGGAAATATTTTTTAATTGCTTTTTCCATAATACATTCCTTTCACTAACTGCAGCCCCTGCCAGTACCAGCCTGCACTGCAGGTGCTTCTTTTAAAAAAGGAGTAAGCGGCATGCCACTTACCCCTTTTCCCATCATCTTTGATTACTGTGCATCATCTTCATGGGCGATCTTCCACTGATTTGCCCATCCATCAACAAATGCGGTCTTTACAGCATCCCACTCACCTTCACCTGCGGTATAGGCAGTCAGGGCAGAAACAACATCCGCTCTCCAGTCATCTACGTTTGGAGTAGCATTGAAGCTCCATGCTACAGATGTTTTTCCGTCAGTCATTAACTTGTTTGCAGCCTGTGCAAATGCATTCTTTGTCTCGTAATCACCTGTAAATGTATCATATGGAGCAGTAAGTCCCATCTGATTTGTAATGGCATCACGTCCCTCGTCAGAAGTGATTACCCAGTTTAAGAACTCAAGTGTTGCATCAATATCTTCCTGAGATGCCTTTGCGTTCACTGCCCAGTAGTTCTCAGTACCAACACAAAGTCCTTCATTCTCATCATCTACACCAAAGTAAATTGGCATCATGGATAAGTCATCTGCTGTAACGACATATCCGTTTTCCTCATCTGTTAACGGAGCGAACTCCCAGTCACCATTCTGGTAGAAGACTGCCTCTCCCATACCAAACTCAGACTCTGCATTTAATGCACCGGAATTTAATGTCTTAGGATCTGCTGCGGAATCAGATACATACATATCCCATACGTTTTTGAAGTTATCAAGATAAGTTCCCTTAATGGACTCTTCCCCGGCTGTAAGGTCACATCCATCATCCTTGAACTCATAGTACAGTGGCATATTGGCAAGATGTCCGGCAAATCTCCAGGAAGATCCGTCATCCAGTCCTGCGGAAGCAAATGCCTCTGTCAGGTCAGTTCCAAGTTCTTTATTGATGTCATCAATACGGGAATTGATGTCATCTGCAACTTTCTTTAAAGTATCAAAGTTGTTAATCTCATCTACCGAAGAAACTACAGCACCATCCATGCCACAGTATCCTTCCAGAATTGTCTTGTTGTAGATCAGGCCGTAGCACTCATAGCAGTTTGCAATGGCAGCTACCTTATCATCAGAGTTGATTACAAGAGACTTATCTGTCAGATGCTTGTAAAGCTCAGAGTCCTTCAGATCATATGTATAATCGTTCCATGTCTGTGCTGCGGAAGAATTTCCCACATTGAAGATGGTAGGTGCATCTGACTTTGCCATCTCGGACTGTAATGTTGTGTTGTACTGTCCGTCTGCTGCAGTAAGCACATTTACCTCTACACCGGTCTGATCGGTATAGGTCTCTGCCAGATCCTGCCAGGCTTCGTCTGTCTCTGGTTTAAAGTTTAACATGTAAACCTTTCCAGAACTCTTGCTGGTCTTGTCTCCACCCTGTGTGGATGTGCCACCCTTATCGCTTCCGCATCCTGCGAATGCTGTGACAACCATTGCGGCAACCATTAATGCTGATACAATTTTCTTTTTCATATTTTCACCCTCCTAAAATAAATACGTTCGTAGAGTTACCGTCCATACGGCAGCCCCTGGTCGAAAACGTTCACGGCAATGTTTCCGGTAACGTTTTCAGTAAACAAAGTATACACCTTTTTTGCACAGTTTCGCAAGTGTTATTCTCATTTTTGTGAAATAAGTAAGTTTTCCTTTCTATTTTTCGTGCATATTGCACAACGCTTTTTCCTTTGCTTGACATGTATAGGCTGTCGATATATACTTTCATGTATAGGCAGTCTATAGTACTTATCACTGAAAGGAGGTCATATACCATGGGTATTGACAAAAATCTCGTACAGGGAAGCATGGCATTGCTGCTTCTGCGCCTTTTGGAAACGAAAGATATGTATGGCTACGAAATGATTGAAGCTCTTCGCAGCAAATCCAACAACGTCTTTGAACTGAAAGCCGGCACCCTGTACCCACTGCTCCACTCTCTGGAGAGCAAGGGCTATGTGCGATCCTATGAGGATGCCTCTTCCGGGAAAAAACGCAGATATTACCAGCTGACAGAGGCCGGCCGGCATCATTCTTCCGAAAAAAAGCAGGAATGGATGGCCTATCAGGCTGCTGTAAGCAATGTGTTAAGTTTTGAAGGAGGAATCTGATATGGAGGAAAAAGAATATCTGCAGACCCTGGGCGAACAGATTTTAAACCCACACGCACGTACCCATGTGCTAGAAGAAATTCAGGAACACATTGACGAACAGAGGCAGGATTATATAGATACAGGAATGTCTCCGGACGCAGCAGAAAAAGAAGCTGTCCGGCAGATGGGAGACCCGGTTGCAGCCGGCACGGAATTAAACCGGATCCATCGTCCCCGGTTTCCGGGTGTTTTGTTCGGCATTGCGGTGGTTCTTACATTATCTGGAATTTTCATGCAATATATCCTGTATGGTTCTGAACCACTTAACACCACCTATTCCAACACCGTGTTTATGCAGCATGCCGTTTTCTATCAGGTGATTGGCTTCGGCATTATTCTGTTTGGGATGTTCAGCAATTACATGTGTTTATCAAAATACAGCTGGTTTTTATACGGTCTGTTTTTGGGATTCGCGCTGCTCGCCTGCTTCTTTCCGGGCACGTTCTCTTTCTGGCAGACCCGTACCTTTAGCTATTATCTGTGTCTGCTGTATCCACTGTCCTATGCACTGCTGCTATACTCCAACCGGAAAAAAGGATGGAAAACCATTGTCTGGCTGCATGTGCTGTCACTCCTGTTTTTCGGAGCGATCCTAAGCCACACCAGTGGTTTTGTATGGCCGCCGGTTCTGGCATTTGTTTTTCTGTCCGTCCTGCTGTCCGGAATCTGTATCCAAAAAAGGATTCTGCCCGGTTCCAAAAAGGTTCTCTGGTGCTGGACACTTCTTCCTTATATCGGAATCGCAGCTTTGGCAGGCAGCCTGTTTTTACGTCCGCAAACCTATCTGTATGACCGCCTGTTGACTGCACTCGGACTGCAGCATACTGACGACGGACCTGGCTTTACGAGACTTGCCCTGCAGTATGAACAGACACGTTTTTCCCTGTTCGGTGGAAGTTCTGTCAGTGACCGTCTTCCACGGGAAGAACTTTACTCTACCTATCTGCTGCACAGTATTTTTCTGTGGTTCGGCATTGCGGCCGGCATTTTAATCATCGCTGCACTTGCCTTTTTTGCGCTGTACAGCATGCACTGTGCGTTGCGGCAGAGCAACCGTCTGGCAATGCTGCTTGGTACTGCTGCCAGCGGAGTCCTTCTCCTTGAGCTGTTTAACTATGTACTGACGAACTTTGGCATCAATCTGTTTTATACCGCCTCTGTTCCGTTCTTATCTTACGGACTTACCGGCACAGTTGCCAATTCCATTCTGGTGGGGATTCTGCTAGGGATCATCCGAAACCGGAATGTGTTGTATGAAAAAGAATCCGGCCCAGCCGTGATTCCGGATACTGGAACGGTTTAAACAGCAAACGGCATAGCCTGTGATCCCTGCAATATGTACTGAATCACAGCTATGCCGTTTTTATCTTGTTTTATTTCCGTAGTAAAAGAAAAATCGGGTGAGCTGGCGGCTTCTTTGCCACCGGATCATCCGATTTTAGTATCTGCCTGTTACAAATCGCAGGAAGGATACCGGTTTGCGTCCGTAGCTCTTCGTCCGTTTCACGTAATCCTTGTAATACTGAACTACCTGAGCAAAGGACATGGTTGGATCGATTGCATACATCATCGATACACCTCCTTTTTTATTTTGGTGTGCGCCCTTCTCAATTATCTTATGTCATATGGGCTGATATGTTCGAAATGATTTTCTCATTTCTTGTATACATTATAACACCGTCTTTGGTAGTATTCAACAAAAATAACGTAAAATTTTTGTGCAAATCACATATTGCTTTTGTAAATATTGCTCATAAATAAATGTTCCCGCAACAATTCTTTCTGCGTCCTCTCTGCTGTCCAGAAAATATTATTGCCTGTGATTACAGCTTTTAGTGCAATTGGTTCCACACCCGCCTTTTTATATTCTGCCAGAAATACATCCACCTGATCCGAATTCATTTCCGAAAAAATCAGCATTTCTGCCGGAAATTCCGGACCGTCATATTTTTTTGCCTCTCTGGTAAATCCCTGTATCTGCGCCAGCGTGCCCAGTTTCTGGGAATAATCCTTGCGGGCAACATCTATGATACGGATGCCTAATGTCCTGCATACATTCTGAACCACTGCGTATTTATCCCGGTTTATACGAAAAAGTAATATTGTCTGTGCCATAATTTTCTCCCTGCTGATTCGCTGCCTTATCTGTGTCTGTTTTCATCAGACTCCAAACTCCCTGTAATCCTCCGGCAAAAAACGATGGTAAATGATATGGATTCCCTCATCCTTAAAACAATAATAATAGGGATCTTCCTCATCCTCCGCAAACCGGAACATCCAGTCGAATTCCCCATTTTCGATCTTCTGACATTCCACATGGGACGAATGTTTACAGAACAGTTCCCGGATCTCCTGCATGGTACAGCCATGCCTGCCAACCAGTTCCACCAGTTCCCGGATAAATTCATCCGGCTTTTCATGCTCATGGACATATACACTTCCCTGTTCCGGAATATAAAAACAGAAACGCTCTTTTTTTGCCGTCACACCTACATCCCCGAGTTTTTCCTGCCAGATTTCCGGCAGATGCTGCAGGCGATGAAGCATTTGTTCTTCTCCCTCCTGCACGTCAAAAAAGTGATTCAGAGAGGACAGGGGATAGTATAACCGGATGGCTTCTTTTCGAAATCCCAGTTTTGCCTGTTCCTCTTTGATCGTGTCCGTCAGACTTTTTTCCAGCCGCTCGTATCCCATCCTGTCCTCCTGTATCTATAGCTGCATGATAAAATCTGCTTTACCGATCCTGCAGCAGAATCTGCCGTGTCTTGGGATCATCCGGCGGCAGATTGCAGTGCAGGACATGAAATCCTCCGGTCTGTGACCCTTCAATCACATTGATTGCCCCATTGTAGAGTCTTGTCTTTCCGGTTCCGATCTCATGATTCGTAAGCCCTGCCAGAAGCACATTGATTGCCGCTCCATGGGATACCGCAGCCACTGCCTGATGCCCCGTTGCCGCAAGAAGCTCTATCGCACGCTCCATGCGTTTCTGCACATCGGCAAACGGCTCCATTCCTTCGACATGGTCGCCTGCCGCAAGTGCAAAATACTCTTTTTTATCTTTTACCAGTTGTCCGGAAAACGGACCAAGATCCCGCTCAATCAGCTCCTGCATCGGCTCTACACCGTCTCTGCTTAACCCGATCTGTGTAGCAATCTCCTCCCCTGTGCAGTGTGCACGTTTCAGTGGGCTTGTATACACAGCTTCTATCCCCAGTCCCTGCAGCGTCTGCCCACAGCGTGCTGCCTGTGCAATTCCTGCCGCATTCAGTTCTATATCTTCCCTTCCCTGAAAACGGTTGATATGATTCCAGTCCGTTTCTCCGTGCCTGATTAAATATATTTTCATTTTTTATGTTTACCAGCCTCAAAAAATTTCTTTGTCTCATATACAACCACACCATTTAAAGCAAACAGCGCAATCATATTCGGCAGTGCCATCAGACCATTGAAAATATCGGCAATCGTCCAGACAGCACTTACCGTCATATACGGTCCGATAAATACTGCCAGAATATAAATCCAGCGGAACACCATTACTTTTTTCATATTTCCACCGGTCAGATATTCCAGACATCTCTCACTGTAATAATCCCATCCAAGAATCGTTGTAAAGGCAAAAAATACCAGACACATCATCAGGACAAAAGAAGATACCACATGAGGGAACGGAAGTCCGTTCTGGAACGCATATGTAGTAACCTGAACACCCTCGAGTCCATCCACCTGCCATGCTCCGGTCAGTACAATGGAAAGTCCGGTCAGTGTACAGATCACAATCGTGTCAATAAATGTACCTGTCATGCTGACAAGTCCCTGACGCACCGGCTCATGTGTCTGTGCTGCTGCCGCTGCGATCGGCGCACTACCAAGTCCTGCCTCGTTTGAGAAAATGCCCCTTGCAACACCGTTTTGCATGGCAACAAACATACTGCCTACCACACCACCGGTGACTGCACGCGGATGAAATGCGCCCTGCACAACCGTAACAACCGCTGCAGGGACTTTTGTAATATTACAGATAATTAAAATCAATGCAAATACAAAATATGCAACTGCCATAAACGGAACAACAATCTGGCTGACACTTGCTATACGCTTGATTCCTCCAATCAGCACGGCACCCACACAAAATGCAAGGATCAGGGAAGCGATTACAACCGTCCAGGAATAAGTTCCGATTCCCGGAATTGCCACGGTATGAACCTTATTCGGGTCAAAAAAGTTCTGGATGGCACTGGCTATACCGTTCACCTGGCTGAATGTTCCGATTCCGAACAGACCTACACAGACTCCAAAAAAGGCAAAAATCTTTGCAAGCCATTTCCATTTCGATCCCATTCCCTGTTCAATATAGTAGAACGGACCACCCAGACTGTGTCCGTCTTTGTCAACTACACGGTATTTGATGGCAAGTAATCCTTCGGAAAATTTTGTTGCCATTCCGAAAAATGCCGCCACAATCATCCAGAACAATGCCCCCGGGCCGCCTGCGCATACCGCAGTTGCCACGCCGACAATGTTTCCCGTACCGATCGTCGCACTCAGTGCCGTACATAACGCCGCAAAACTGGAAATTTCTCCCTTGCCGCCCTCTTCATTTTTGATCATCCACTTGAGTGCCAGCGGAAGCCTGCGCATCTGCAGGACTCCCAGACGCACGGTCAGTAAGATACCACCGCAGAGAATCAATACCATAAGCGGAACTCCCCAGACGAAGTTGTCCACGGTCTTTAAAAATGCATTGATTGTTGTCCACATAATTTTTCTCCTTATTTTCCTTTTTCAAAAGGCTTTTCCTGCGTACAAATGTGCTTTGTACGCGCACATTAAAAATTATACGCAAAACAGGAAACAAGTGCAAGAAAAAAATCATTTTTGTCGGTGAAAACATAAAATTCTGTTGCTATTTTAAATCAGAAAAAATATACTATAAGAAAAACAGATCAGATTTAAGGGGGAATTTTCCATGAAAACATTCATCGGCACAGGTGTGGGACAGCCGGAAGCTGCCGTGCATCAGGCAGTACAGGGACTTACATCCCCAAGTGCAATTCTTTTTATGGCTTCTTATGAACATTTCAAAGAAACTGCCTCACGCTTAAAAGAACTTTTTCCGGATACTCCGTGTATCGGAACGATCGGAACCAAACTCGTAAACGGACAGGTGAATGATTCCGGTCTTGCGGTTCTTGGATTTTTTTCTGATGTGAAGATCCGCTGTGGTATCATCACCGAAGCCAGCCGTTGTCCGGTTGCGGGCACAACGCAGCTTCTGAAGCAGATTGCAGAGATTTCTCCCGGCACAGACGATACGGTATGCGTGGAATATTGTACCGGCTCCGAAGAAAAGCTGGTAACCACGTTTACATCCTGTCTGGAAACAAAGGGCATCCATCTGGCAGGAGGCACCGTTTTCGGTGTCCCGGACGGCAAACCTCCGGTCGTTGCATATAACGGAGAATTATATGAAGATGCCTGCGTCTATGCACTGATCAAAAATACAACCGGAAAAATACGTGTATACAAAGAAAACATCTATGAAAAAACATCGGCTCAGAGTCACTTTGCCACAAAAGTCGATGTGTCCCGTAAAGCACTCATCGAACTTGACGGCAGACCCGCCGCAGACGTATACAGCGCAGAACTTGGCATTCCCCGTGATAAAATCGTTGACAACGTACTGGTCAATCCTATGGGACGTGCGGTGGGCAATCAGGTTTTTATCTCTTCCATGAACGGAATGGATACAGACGGCACACTGACCAACTACAAACGAATCAATAAAAACGACTGCATTTATTTCTTAAGCCTCGGTGACTACAAAGCAACAGAACAGCAGACACGCCAGCAGATCCAGCAGGACGCATCCCATATTTCCCTGGTTTTATCCATTGACTGTATCTACCGGTATCTGCTCTACGAAAAAGAGGGATATTTTTCTACATATGCAAAAGACATGGCCTCTCTCGGACCACACCTTGGCATTGTCGGCGGTGGCGAACAGTATAATAACCAGCATGTAAACCAGACGATGGTCTGCGTGGTATTTGAATAGGAGGAACTTTTTATGTTTGGAAAAAAGAAAACCACAGGAACCGCAACACCTGTTCCACAGGTTTCCAATAAAAAGAAAGTAGAAGATTATCTGACATCCATGTCTTTTCTCAGCCATTTTGTCATTGACAAAAAGGAATCTCTCGTTGAAGAAGAGATCAAGACCGTGCGTGAGATTGATAAAGTAAAAGACTCTTACACCGACGTGATTGAACACAATGCCTCGATCCGCGAAGCTGTTGATTCCCTGCAAAAAGAATTCGGGAAAATCGGAGAAATTTCCGGCCAATTTACGGATGTAATCACCGATGTGACCAGCGTATCCGACGACGCCATGCAGGATATCCGTGATCTTAAAGAAAGCTCAGCCAAAGTGGAAACGCAGTTCGCAGAGATTCATAAAATCTACGATGAGTTTCAGGCTCGCTTTGATGAAATCCGTGCTACCATGCAAAACATTGTCGGCATTGCAAACCAGACCAACCTGCTGGCATTAAATGCTTCCATCGAAGCGGCCCGTGCCGGTGAACACGGAAAAGGATTTGCCGTTGTTGCAGATGAAGTCACAAAACTTTCCATTGGCATCAAAGAACTGGTGGGTGATGTAAACAAAAGTATGGAAGGTTTGCAGACAAGCTCCGAAAATCTGACCCATTCTCTGCTGGATGTACGGGATGCACTGGATGCTTCCCGCACACAGATGGACACAACCGAAGATATCTTTTCCCATATCAACGATTCTGTGTCCAGCGTAGAAAATGTTCACCTCGGCATCAATGAGGTTGTGGAAAACTGCAGCGGACAGGTGGATCAGCTCCGGGAAGACATGGAAGCCCATGAAACCCGTTATGCCCAGGTCCAGTCCGACATTGATAGCTTAAAGAGCCTGATGACAGAAAAAGGATTTATCTATGAGGACATTTCCAATATGATGGAACAGGCTGATCCATTGATCGAAAATATCAAAACGGAATTAAACAAATAAATTTCATTATTCCTCATCTTCTGCCCAGAGCCGTGCGCACCGCACGGCTCTCTGCCATCCCCTGAGCAGCTTTTTGCGCTCCCCTGAGTCCATTATCGGTTCAAACCTTCGTCCCAGCTGCCAGTTTTCCCGGATTTCATCCCTGTCTTTCCAGTAACCTGCCGCAAGTCCTGCCAGATATGCCGCTCCGAGTGCTGTTGTCTCAATACATTCCGGTCGAAGCACTGCCGCATCAATGATATCTGCCTGAAACTGTACAAGCATGTTATTTGCACTGGCTCCTCCGTCCACACGCAGACCATTCAGCGTCACGCCGGCATCCTCTTCCATGGCGTGAATGACATCTTTCGCCTGATAGGCAATAGACTCTAATGTCGCACGGATAAAATGTTCCTTTTTGCATCCCCGTGTCAGCCCGACAATCGTTCCGCGCGCATACGGATTCCAATACGGTGCCCCCATGCCGGCAAATGCAGGAACAATATAAACACCATTGGAATCCGGGACTCTCTTGGCATATTCCTCGGACTGTCCTGCGGTACGGATCATACGCATCCCGTCCCTCAGCCACTGGATGGCCGCCCCTGCCACAAAAACACTTCCCTCAAGTGCATATTCCACTTCCCCTGCAGTACCCGCAGCAATGGTCGTAAGCAGTCCATGTCTGGAAATGATTGGTTCCTTTCCGGTATGCATCAAAAGAAAACAACCGGTTCCATAGGTATTTTTTACATCCCCTTTTTCAAAACAACACTGTCCGAACAATGCCGCCTGCTGGTCTCCTGCCACACCCATCACAGGAATTTTACCGCCAAAAATCTGCTCCTGTGTCTCTCCGAAGAAACCACTCGATGGCCGCACTTCCGGCAGCATTTCTTTTGGAATACAAAACAGCTCTAATATCTCTTCCTCCCAGCAGCATCTGTGTATGTCAAACAACATGGTTCTTGCCGCATTCGTATAATCCGTGACATGCACCGCCCCTTTGGTCAGATTCCAGATCAGCCATGTATCCACCGTGCCAAACAAGAGTTCCCCTTTTTCTGCAGCATCGCGCGCACCTTTCACATGATCAAGAATCCATGCGATCTTGCTTGCGGAAAAATAAGCATCCGGCACCAGGCCTGTCCGCTTCTGCAGCATCGGTCCATATCCTTTTTCTTTCAGTTCATCAATCTGTTCTGCCGTGCGCCGGCACTGCCAGACGATCGCATTGTATACGGGTTCCCCGGTCTTTTTATCCCAGACGATTGTGGTTTCGCGCTGGTTTGTGATGCCAATGGCACGGATATTTTTGGATGATGCCCCGATATTCGCCATTGCCTCTATGGCAACCGACATCTGGGAGGACCAGATTTCCCTCGGATTCTGCTCTACCCAGCCCGGCTGCGGGTAAATCTGTGTAAATTCTTTCTGTGCCATCGTGACGATTTTTCCTGCATGATCAAACAGGATACAGCGGGAACTTGTCGTTCCCTGATCCAGTGCCATAATATATTCTTTCATAATCTGTAATCCCCCATATGATTTTCCTGTAGCTTTTCTTTTTCCTATTTTACTGCATATTCCCATTTATCACCAGTTCATTTTCTCGTCAATTGTGGTTTTAACAACATATTTTCCATTTGCTTTCTGATAAATTACTTCTTGCTTACAAAATAAAATCAAAGGAGTATCTTATTATGGAACATAAAATGTTTTGCTATCAGTGTCAGGAAACCGCAGGATGCAGCGGCTGTACCCAGATGGGTGTCTGCGGCAAAAAGCCGGAAGTAGCAGCTATGCAGGATCTGCTCGTCTATGTGAGCAAGGGATTATCCGCGGTCACAACCCAGCTGCGCAAAGAAGGAACAAAGGTTTCAGAAGAAACCAACCACTTGATCACCTGGAATCTGTTTACCACCATCACAAATGCCAACTTCGACAATGAGGCGATCATCGCACGGATTCATAACACTCTGTCCGTGCGCCGCACACTCATTTTACAGGTAAAAGATACCTCAGGTCTGCCGGAAGCTGCTTTCTGGGATATAAAAACAAAAGATGGCTCTGACGCATCGGATGATGTGCTCTTTGCCAAGGCAAAAGAGGCAGGGGTTCTCTCCACAAAAGACGAGGACATCCGCAGTCTGCGTGAACTGATCACTTACGGATTAAAAGGTTTGTCCGCTTACTCCAAGCACGCCAATGTACTGCTTTCGGATGATCCGGAAATTGATGCCTTCCTGCAGCGGGCACTCGCTGCAACACTGGATGATTCCCTCACAGCCGATGACCTGGTCGCACTCACACTGGAAACCGGAAACTATGGTGTCAGAGGCATGGCGATGCTCGATACTGCAAATACCGGTGCCTATGGCAATCCTGAAATTACCAGAGTGAATATCGGTGTGGGAAAAAATCCGGGAATTCTTGTCTCCGGTCATGATTTAAAAGATCTGGAAATGCTTCTGGAACAGACACAGGGAACCGGTGTAGATGTGTATACACACTCAGAAATGCTTCCTGCCCACTACTACCCGGCATTCAAAAAATATCCGAACTTTATCGGAAATTACGGAAATGCATGGTGGAAACAAAAAGAAGAATTTGAACGTTTCCACGGACCAATTCTGATGACGACCAACTGTATTGTTCCACCAAAGGACAGCTACAAAGACCGGCTGTACACCACCGGTGCTGCCGGCTATCCGGGATGCACACACATTGATGGCGAAATCGGTGCACAGAAGGATTTCTCGGCACTGATCGAACAGGCGAAACACTGTTCTGCTCCGGAAGAACTCGAGCACGGTGAAATCATTGGTGGCTTTGCCCACAATCAGGTACTTGCACTTGCCAGCCAGATTGTTGAGGCCGTCAACTCCGGCGCGATCAAAAAATTTGTCGTCATGGCAGGATGCGATGGACGGGCAAACTCCCGCAATTACTATACAGATTTTGCCAGAGCACTTCCAAAAGATGCGGTTATTTTGACTGCCGGCTGTGCCAAATACAAATATAATAAACTGAATCTCGGCGATATCAACGGAATACCGCGTGTCCTTGATGCCGGACAGTGTAACGATTCCTACTCTCTGGCTGTGATTGCCCTGAAACTGAAGGAAGTATTCGGTCTCGATGATATCAACGATCTGCCGATTGTCTACAACATTGCATGGTATGAGCAAAAAGCAGTGATTGTGCTGCTGGCACTGTTGGCACTGGGTGTAAAAAATATCCACCTGGGACCGACCCTTCCGGCATTCCTTTCCCCGAATGTGGCAAAGATCCTCACGGACACGTTTGGCATTGCCGGAATTGGTACCGTAGAAGATGATTTAAAACTGTTTTTTGGCAAATAATCCACAAAGTCTGTTTTTTGTCTGTTTTCCTTTGACAAACGGTATTTATGAGAGGTATGATTATTATACAATTTAACGATTTTGCATATTTGGCAGAAGGAGAACATTACATGAACGAAAAACAGTATTTACGAGCCAACAAGCGGGTATTTCTCGCTGTCACCATTATCTTTGCCTATATCACGCTGACCATGCTTGCTGCACTGGCGGCCAGCCACGGGGACCACTTTGTCCGGATTGTGATCCAGTGTCTGGTTTCGGTCGGTGTGATTATCCTTTCCGCATTGGGCTATCTGACCCGAAAGGAGACGCACACCTGTGCCATCATCCTGACAACCGCCATGATGGTCGGTTATGCAGCTGTTGCTTTACTAAATACCACGGAAGGGACATGGGCTTACGCGCTTCCCCTCGTTATTGCCGCCATGGTTTATCTGGATGAACGGCTTATGAAAATAATAAACAGCGTATTTCTGCTTGTAAATATCGTTCGTCTGATGCTCAGTTTTGCCCCACACGCATCTGCTGCACTGCCCAACAAGGTGCTGGCACTGTTTGTCCTGCTCCTTGTTGCATACGCTTCTATCAGTATTACACGGATGCTTGTATTTTTCTTTGATGAAAACATGACTGAGATTACAGAAGCTGCGGATAAGCAGAAGAAAAACCATGATCAGATGCTTCTCGTTGCCGAAAATATTTCCCGGCATTTTGAAGAAGCAATGACTGTGCTTGACAGTTTGGAAAACAGTATTGAGGTCAGCCACAGTTCTATTCAGGAAATTGCAGACAGCACCGAAAGCACCGCTGAAGCCATCCAGAAACAGGCGGTTATGTGTTCCAATATTCAGGGCAACACCGATGCGGCAGAAGCCGGCATCCACCAGATGATTGAAGCCGCACATGAAACGGATGCTACTGTAAAATCCGGTGCACAGGTCGTCCTGGAATTAAAGGAACAGGCACAGAACGTGGAAGAAGCCAGCAATATCACGGTACAGGTCATCCAGAGCCTGACTTCAAAAGTCGAGGATGTCCAGAACTTTGTCGGATCCATTATTGAAATTTCCAACCAGACAAATCTGCTTGCCTTAAATGCTTCCATTGAGGCTGCGCGTGCCGGAGAAGCCGGAAAAGGGTTTGCTGTGGTGGCCGATGAAATCCGCCAGCTTTCCGAACAGACAAAAAATGCCTCTGCCAACATTACAGAAATTATCGACAAATTAAACGATGACACAAAACGTGCCAACGAAAGTATCGAAAACTCAGTTGCTTCCGTAGAAAAGCAGAACGAACTGATTGAAAATACACGGGAGAAATTCGGCAATGTCGGTGAAACCGTTGAACACCTGATGGAAGATATCCATACGGCAGAAGAAAATATCCAGAAAATCCTTGATGCCACCAATGTTATTTCCGATAATATTACCCACCTCTCTGCCACCGGTGAGGAAGTGGCTGCCTCTTCCACCGAAGGGCTGCGTATGGCAGATTCCACGGTGGACAATATGAAGGGCTGTAAAAAAGTTCTGGAGAATATTTACATGCTTGCAGAAGATATGAAAGATTCCGTAGAGCACAAAGAACTCGGATAACTCTGTCTGCCAAAAAGCCGGACGCTGTTTACACAACGTCCGGCTTTTTACTGTTTACAGAAAATACAAAAGTGACAGGCAAACGGCCATACCAAGGAATGCCATCCGGTACAACAGCACATTCGCACACCGGATATCTTCCGGTTTCACCGGACGCAGGGCATCCCCTATCGTCGGTTTCTTTACAGTCTTTCCAAAATAACTGGCATCCCCTGCCAGCCGGATGCCAAGGCTTCCCGCACAGGCACTCTCGGTCTGCGCAGAATTCGGGCTGGCATGTTTCCGGCTGTCCCTTCTCCAGATCTTCCATGCCCCGATCCCGCTAAAACGCTTCCCCGGAAGGAAGCTTGCCACGATCATAAGCAGTGCCGCCACGCGGGATGGGATGAAATTTACCACATCATCCAGCTTTGCCGCAAACCTTCCAAAATACAAGTTCTTTTCATTCTTATATCCCACCATGGAATCCATGGTATTCACCGCCTTATAGGCAAATCCAAGCACCGGTCCGCCGACTGCCAGATAAATCATCGGCGCAATCACACCGTCGGATGCATTTTCCGCAACGGTCTCAATTGCTGCCTTTGCCACACCTGTTTCATCCAGTTGTTCCGTATCACGCCCAACGATCATGGACACTGCCTTTCGCGCTGCCGGCAGATTCTGCTTTTGCAGCTGCTCATATACCTTCATGCTTTCCACTTTCAGACACTTTGTAGCAAGAATCTGATAGGTCATAATGGCTTCCACGGCACAGCCAATCGCCGGATGCAGCCCGTATGCCCCCTCAAGGATAACGGCGGTTACACCGGTTGTCCATGCGATAACAATCACAACCATCGCAAACCCGCGCAGAAATTTTTTTGTGTCTGACAGTTCCTTTTTATTCAGTTTTTCCAGTGATGCGATCAGATTACCAATCAGACGGATCGGATGGGGCAGCCAGTGCGGATCGCCAAACAACAGATCCAGCACAAACCCAAGAAACATCGCAAAGAAATGATAACTCATACTTTTTCTTTTAACTCCATTTTATTCTCTTGTAAGGACAGGCGCAGATGATAGCCCTCGGCATTTTTTACCTGATACGAAAAATAATCACCACCACAGTAGTGCGAAAGCAGCGCCATGATCGTACCCCCGTGAACCACAGCCACCACCGGAAGCGGCTCCTGTATCATACCGTTGTCTTCCGTTTCCCGGCACTTTGGACACGCTCTGTATGCCAGCTGCTGCCGGATCTGTTCCATAACCAGCTCCATCCCATCCACACATCTTGCGATAAAAGCCTCCCGGCTCTCACCTCCCGGAAATGCCAGCGTTCCACCACTGTCAATCCATGCCTGATAGCGCGGATCTCCATTCAGCTGTGCATAATTCCTGCCTTCAAATTCTCCAAAATCCATTTCTCGCCATGGATCAATTTCGATCTGTGGAATTTGCGGAAATAAAATTTCTGCGGTCTGCCGACAGCGAAGCATGGGACTTACAAATACATATGGCATATCCCCTGTCCTGCATACCTGTGCCCATTGGTCTTTTCTTTTCTCCAGCTGCTGTCTGCCGTCCTCCGAAAGCGGTTCATCCGTCTGTCTGCCAATATACCGGTGTTCTGCATTTCCCAGCGTCATTCCATGCCGGATCAGATACAGTTCTATTTGATTCTCTGTCCAATTCCACATACAATCCGTTCCACCCTTTCTGCTTTTGCTGCAATTTCACAGAGCAGCCGTCCCAGCCGCTCACGATATTCCCGCTCGAACGAATCAAGCGGCACAATTCCATTGCCTACTTCATCGCAGATAATTACTGTATCCGGATGTTTTTCCAGATAAGCCATACTTTCTGCTTCCGGGGATGGAGACTTCGGGGCACTTTCCTGCAATTTCTCTCGAAACCATTCTTCAAAATTGTCCCAGATCCGTGCTTCCGCGATGCCCCGCACCTGTGTTACATATACTTTTTTCCCCTGAGCAGTGCCGCCAATGTATAATTCCATTAATGTACTCCCTATTGCTTGATATTTTATATTACCACGTTTCGACAAATTTATCTATTTATGCTATACTCCTTTTGTTTTCGCTCCCATTCTGGCAACAAAAGGGAGATATATTTTGTGGATTCTATCGTTTCATTCTTTGTTTCTGTCGTGGCAGGTATAGTCACCTATTATATCTGCAAATGATTAGACAGTAAACATTAGCGGCAATTAACCTGAATGGATGCTCGACCATACAAAATGAGAAGAACCCCCAGTAGCGGCAACTACTGGGGGTTCGTTTTTGGTGTACTTGTAAAAGTATCGCCTCATTCTTTGTTGATTGCATTATATCATACACAATCACCAATTTCAAGTATACCCCAATTCATCATCCTTCTTGCACCAGTAGCGCGACTTTTTCAAATCAACACTGACACGGCTGCCGCCACCGCCATTGCCCCCTCACACAGCGTCAGAAAATATCCCGCCGTATCTCCGGTGATTCCGCCAAATTCCCTGTAACTGCGCCAGCGATAGTAACCGAACACTGCAAATGCCGCCGCCACCGCCAGAATTCCCGCCAGAAGCGAAAGCCAGAGCATAAACAGTACACACAACAACGTCTGTGCATAAAGTGCCCCTTTTACCCCACGCTCATGTGCGGTACTCGCAAAATGATAGAGCATCCCATCCGTTTTTGCGGAACGGAAGGAGACCACGCTCAGGCCACTCAGACAGCGGGACAGGAAAAATCCACAACAAAACACTTCCAGCGCACGGTAATCCACAATCTGGGAAAGAGCCGCCACATAAATCAACCCGAATTCCGCCAGCTTGATCACGGAAAAAGCTCCAATGTGGGAATCCTTTAGAATCTCCAGTTTTCGCTCTCTGGGCTGATACGAATGCAATGCATCCATGGTATCCATAAACCCATCCACATGGAAGCCCCCGGTGATAATAAGCGGGAGCGCAGCTGATATCAGAATAAATGCAAGCGTACTGATTCCCAATAACGCAGACAACCGAAACCATCCCCAGAGGATAGCACCGATCACTGCCCCGATCCACGGAAAAAAGCACATGCTGTAACGCATGTCTTCTTCTTTCCACACAAATTGTGGCATCGGAATTTTTGAATAGGTGGAAAACGCCACCGCGATTCCTCTAATGATGTGCATAACCTGCTTCCTTTCTCTCTTTTACCGGAACCGGAATACCTACAACGACTTCGGTCACCGTATCCGCCAGCTCCGCCACTCCCGTATTGATGCGTCCAAGTGCACGGATATATGCCTGCGTTGTCGCATCATAGGAAATGCCATCCTCAAACACGTTATTACTGACGATCACCAACTCGTCCACTTTTGTGGAAAGGTTTTTGATTCCCTGCAATATGTGTCCGACAACCACATCTTCCGAAACGATGTCCGCACCGGAAAACATCTCATTTGCAACCAGATTGGACATACATTCCAGCAGGGCACAGCGAGGACGTTCCGTAACATTTTGCCCTGCGCGATCCGGTGGTTCCATGGCTTGCTGTGCTCTTTTCGAAAAATCTACTTCCCCGATATCCCGCGGCTGTTCAATCGTAACAAATCCTTTTCCCGCGCGAAGTCTCCGGTGTCTTGCAACTTTTTTTTCGCCCTCCGCATCGTACACCTGCATGGTTGCGATATAATATTTATTCGTTTTTCCATCCAGCAGATGCTCTGCGTAAGCCGATTTTCCGCTGCCGCTTCCGCCCAAAACCAAGGTGATCATTCTGTTTCCCCATACCGCTCGTACTGCGCAATTTCCATCGTATCAAATGTTGTCTGATCCTCATAGAGTGCCAGCGCCAGATCCAGAAGGGAAAACAGCATCACGGCCCCTGTGCCTTCCCCAAGCCCCAGTCCCGCATCTATGACCGGATGAAGTTTCAGCTCCTCCGCAATCCATTTTGCCGCGGGTTCCTTGCTCAGATGGCTTGGCAGAACAAATTCCCGCACACCCGGCACGATCCGCTCCGCCACCAGTGCCGCGACCGATGAGATCAGCCCATCCAGAACGACCGGCACATGATACAGTGCTCCGCCGATGCATACACCTGCCATTCCCGCGATATCCAGACCGCCGAATGCCGCCAGCATGGAAAGTGCATGCGCTGACCGGATCTCTTTTTCATATTTCTCCAGTGCCTGCGCAATGACCTGCTGCTTGCGCAACAGCCCCGCGTCGTTTAATCCGGCACCACGTCCGGTCACTTCTTCTGCTGTGCGTCCGGTCAGTGCCGCCACAAGCATGCTGCTCGTCGTCGTATTTCCGATTCCCATCTCTCCGGTACCGATCAGCTGATAGCCTTTGTCTTTGCACTCCCGGACCAGATCAATTCCCACAGACAATGCCTGCAACGCTTCTTCCTCTGTCATTGCAGGTTCCTGCAGAAAATCGCGCGTGCCCTGCATCACTTTGCAGTCGCGCACCCCCGGCAGCGTTTCTTTTGTGTTGATTCCAATATCGACCGGGATCACATCCACACCGGCGCGGCGCGCCATTTTGCCAACCGAGCTTGCCTGCTGCCCCATAAATCCTGCAACCACCGCGGTCACTTCCTGTCCGGACTGGCTGACCCCTTCTGCGACAATACCATTATCTGCGCACATGGTGAGGATCACTTTTTTTTCAATGGAAAGGCTGCTGCTTCCTGTGATTGCGCCGATCTGCGCAAACATTGTCTCAAACTGCCCCAGACCATCCAGCGGTTTGGCAATTTTGTCCCAGCTTGCTTTTACCTGCGCGTAGATCTGTGCGTCCGGTGGAATGATTTTAAGTTTCTCCATTTCTTTTCCTGTAATCAAATATTTTCTCCTGTTGCAATTGTAAATTGCGCAAATGCAATTCCCTGTTTCTTGCTTCTTTCAGCCATGAAATGTATGATAAGAAAAAGGAGGTGCTGATATGAATAAAACCAAAATTGATAATCAAACTATCGCTCACATTCTTCTTGATTTAAGACAAAAACATCATCTTTCCCAGGAACAGCTTGCTCAAACATTAGGCGTTACTCGTCAGGCCGTATCGCGATGGGAAATGGGAATCTCTGTTCCAAACATCCATACCCTGCTCTTAATCAGTGAGCAATTCCATGTTCCAATTGACACAATGCTCAAAAAACCAGATGCTTCAGCAGAAAACCAAAATAAAATCCAAAATCCTGCTAAAAGAACTCCCTTTATTTTTATGACCATAACCGGAATTTTCCTGTTGTGTGTGCTTCCATTTCTGGGTCAATGGGAACAATTCAAATATATGGATCTCTATGGTCGTGCATATGCCGATTCCTATCACTATATTTTCGAATACCCACTGTCCATTCTTCTGGTATTATCCATTGTCCTGATTTGTGTCGGGATCTATAACATTGTAAAAATCAAGAGGAAATCCGGCTCTCCTGCAAAATAGAGTATACATACTCCATATCCAGATGCTCCCGCAATCCCTGTGCGAGCTTGTCATACTGCTGTTCCTTAAATGCATGGTAATCGCCGCCAGCCTCCGGTTTCCATGACACCCTTTTTTTGTCGGCCAATGCCTGTACTATGCGCACGGCAATGTCTCCATCGTCAAAAATGCCGTGCACATAACTGCCGTATACGCCGGGTGCTTCGCTGCCTTTTTCCATGCGCTGTACCCCGTCGGTTCTGCCATCTGCCAGCTGTACCAGTGGCGTCTGATGTTCCCCGGTGGAAACCGTTGTCTTTCCCATATGAATCTCATAGCCGGAAAATTCCAATCCGGAAAGTGTGGAAAAAATACCGGTCACATTCTCAAATTTTCCACGTGTCTGCGTACGCATTTTTTCCGGCATCAGGGTCGTGTCGGTGTCGATCAGTTCCATACCACGCAGGGGTAGTGCCCCGTCGCGCTTTATGCGCTCCACGGCAATTGTATCCGGCTCATGAGAAATTGCTTCGCAATGAGCCGGATAGAGCGGTTCGCATAGCGAATTCTCATTCTCTACCCCATGTGGGTCCGAAATGGTACGCCCCAGCATCTGATAGCCACCGCAGATTCCCCAGACCGGGATATGTGCCGCCAGCTTTTTGACTGCGGTTTCCAGACCGTTCTGCCGCATCCAGCGCAGATCCCCCATCGTATTTTTGCTGCCCGGCAGAAAAATCATATCCGGCTGTCCCAGTTCCTGCACCGAAGAAACATAGCGCACGGACACACCCTCCAGCCGTTCAAACACGTTAAAATCCGTAAAATTGGAGATCCGTGGAAAACGGATCACTGCCAGATCTATCACGCCTACATCATGGTTGTCCAACTGACCGCTCAGACTGTCCTCATCCTCAATGGAAAGATGCATATATGGAACTACTCCGGCAACCTTCACACCGCCGCGTTCCTCCAGCATCTCCACTCCCGGATCAAGGATCGTCTTGTCCCCGCGGAATTTATTAATAATCAGACCCTTCACACGGGCTTTTTCATCCTCTTCTAAAAGTATCAAAGTTCCCAAAAGCTGCGCAAACACGCCGCCACGGTCGATATCCCCCACCAGAAGCACCGGTGCATCGACCAGTTTTGCCAGCCCCATATTGACAATATCATCCGATTTCAGATTGATCTCTGCCGGGCTTCCCGCCCCTTCCATCACAATAATGTCTGCCTGCTTTTCCAACTCCGAAAAAGCCTCGCAGATCGTCGGAACCAGCTTTTTCTTATACGCAAAATAATCCCGCGCCCGCATATTTCCGAGCACCTCACCCTTTACGATCACCTGTGATCCGACATCATTGGTCGGTTTCAACAGGATGGGATTCATAAGCACGGAAGGCTTCACACCCGCCGCTTCCGCCTGCATGACCTGCGCGCGCCCCATCTCCAGACCGTCTTCGGTGATGTAGGAATTGAGTGCCATATTCTGTGATTTAAACGGTGCCACGCGATATCCATCCTGCGCAAAAATACGGCAAAGTCCTGCAACGATCAGGCTTTTCCCGGCATTTGACATCGTGCCCTGCACCATGATTACTTTTGCCATGTTTGTTTCCTTCCTGCTAACCAGCAATCACAACCCTGCAATCCTTCTTGAAGCATGCAATTCCATATTTGATAAAATTACGCATTCCGTCCTGCTTCAGCTTATCGACATATGATTTTTCTTCCATCTGTTTCAAAGCTTCGGCACATGCAGCATCCAGATCTCCATTCCCGGCATATTTCAGTTCTATCACAATTCCTGTTCTGTTGTTCGGCACCTCAACAAGAATATCGCTGTAGCCGGTTCCTGACTCTGCATTTGACTTTATAAGCCAGTTTGCTTTATATCCCAAAAGCCCAAGTAAAATGCCATGGTAAAAATTTTCTTTCTTTTCCTTTGCAACTGCTGTATCACGTATGCTTATGGTATTCCAAAGATATTCTCCAAAGAGCTGCTCTATTTTTTCTGTATTTTTTTCTAAAAACGCATTGCAGAATTCTTCCAGTCTCTTACCGTCATTCGCGGACGTATCCCGGAACCATTCCCTGATTTTCTTGATAAAAAGATTTTTTATCTCTTTATTGGGAATTGCCAAACGTATCTTTCCATCCGCTGTACGCCCCTGTTTTGTCAGATATCCGGTCATAAAAAGTACGCTCCACAGATTTCCAATGTTTTTATCAAGCTCATCATACGTAAGTTCCTGTGAAAGTTCCTTTTCAATACACTCTCCCGCGATCAGACGCTCAATTTCATCCTTGGTCTGCACATCCGCCTTATCGATCAATCTGCGGACGATCGCATTTCCACTTGAATTAGACCAGTAATCCTGTGGTTCAACCGTTTGATCATAGTTAAGTTCATCCACATAATTTATGACATCCCATGGACAGTACACATCCGCATTTCCAAAGTGATAGCCATCATACCATTCCTTTGTTTCCGGAAAATGTGAAGCCAGACCATACGACGCAAGGAGGTTTTTTACCTCATCATCTGTGAATCCAAACTGTTCATCAAATCTGGAATCCATAATAGAAAGTACCTTAAAATTATTCAATCCTGTAAATATACTTTCCTTCGATACTCGCAGACATCCCGTCAGAAATGCAAACTGTAAATAATCATTCGTCTTTAATGCCTGACCAAAAAGACCTCTGATCAGAGAAACCATTTCACGATAATATCCATTCTGATATGCTTTATCCAGAGGAACATCATACTCATCTATGATAATTACTGCCTTTTTCCCGTGATGTTTATATAAAAGCTGTGACAGTTTCCGGATGCTGTCTTTTATATTCTCATCCGTACCTGTAAGCATTTTAGCGAAATATGCCTTATCCTCGTCCGTAAGTGCATCACTTGTTTTGAGATAATAATGCCGGTCCATTTCATTGGCAAGAATCGTGCCGAGCATCCTCTTCGCATCCGCAAATGTCAGCCCCTCCACCCCTTTGAGCGTGAGAAATATCACTGGATACTTTCCCATGTACGCATCGCATAGTTCTTTATTCTTTGTAATATATAAGCCTTCAAACAGTGAAACATCTGCACCGATTTCAAAAAAACTTTTCAGCATGCTCATATTCAATGTCTTGCCAAAGCGTCGCGGACGGGTGAACAGTGTTACTTCCCCCCAATTCATCAGAATCTGCTCTATAAGATTTGTCTTGTCAATATAATAAAATCCGTTCCTGCGTATTTTTTCAAAACTGTCAATTCCTACCGGTAATTTCAAAGTATTTACCATATGAACCTCCAACAAACAGATCATTTTGCCATATTTACATATAGTATAACTGATTGACAAGGTAATTACAATTTCCTTTCATTAAACGGTCACCGAAATACACTGTCATGATTTACTCTCCATTCCAAAAACATTTTCTTGAAAAGATCCCCATGTTCCGTTAAGATGATATTGTAACGAAAAACAATATATCAGGGAGGTAGTTATGAACTATACAATTGAAGGAGCACCAATGCCTGTCGTCATCTGTAACTTAGAGGGCGGCGAAACCATGCTTACGGAGAAGGGCGCAATGTCGTGGATGTCCCCAAATATGAAAATGGAAACCACAACAGGCGGTGGAATCGGAAAAATGTTCGGTCGTGCTTTTTCCGGTGAAAGCATGTTTATCAACCGCTACACCGCGCAGGGCGGCACCGGACTGATCGCATTTGCATCCAGCTTTCCCGGAGATATCCGTGCATTTGAAATCGCACCGGGGCAGGAGATTATCGCCCAGAAAAGTGCCTTTCTCGCATCAACTGCAGGCGTGGAAATGTCTGTTTTTTTCCAAAAACGCATTGCCGGTGGTCTCTTCGGCGGAGAAGGATTTATCATGCAGCGTCTGTCCGGAAACGGCACCGTCTTTCTCGAATTTGACGGACACATCAAAGAATATGAACTTGCACCGGGACAGCAGATTGTCGTCGATACTGGATATCTCGCGGCAATGACCGCCGGATGTTCCATCGATATCCAGACTGTACCGGGTGTCAAAAATATGCTCTTTGGTGGGGAAGGGATCTTTAATACCGTTATCACCGGACCGGGACGTGTATGGCTGCAGAGCATGCCGGTTGCACAGCTCGCCGGAGCGATCAGCCCGTTTATTCCAAATAAAAATTAATCATTTTCGAAAAAATCCCGGAGCCATTTCCCATGCTCCGGGATTTCATTTTATATCATTTTTCAAATTTTCCGAATCTCAAAACTGTTTTTTCCACGGGTTTTTACCTCATATAATACACTGTCTGCTTCCTTAAACAGTTTTTCATAAGGAACTTTCTCCGTCATATACACAGCACCCAGACTGATGGACAGCGGCACTGATCCCTCTGCATTTCCTCCACCAGACCATATCGATTATACAAACCGGTCAGTGCATCAGTCTTTGCCAGACGGTCCCGGTCTCTCATGATAAGCAACACAACAACTACAATGTGGAAATGAGCCGGGTATCGACATCTTTATAAAATACAAAACAGAAATTGCCATTTCTTGCCAGCGGAACCGTGGTCAGATGGGTAAATCCCTGCTTCTGAATATAGTAATTCACACTGTAATAATCGGCTACCGTAAAATCTGCCCGCAAATTACTCATCCTTCTTTTGCAGCCTTACCGCGCTTCATATGCCCTGGATACACGCTTATACTCTGCCGGTTCCGTAATCTGTTCCACAACGATATCTCCGTCTTCCGCATCACGGTATCGATACAGATACACACCTTCCTGAATCTCATCCTCCTCTATGAGAGACACTGCCATATAGTGCTTCTCTTCAACGGTAAAGGTATCCATGATGGCAAACTCTTTTTCCGTCCCATCCGAAACCGGAATACGGATTACTTCATACTCTTCCATAATATCTCTCCTTTATCGTGGCACTTTCGTAAACAGTGCAAAGGCATTTTCCCGTGTGGTCTGCTCGACTTCCTCCTCAGAAACGCCTTTGATCTCCGCAATTTTAGCAATCACATACGGAATATTCCGCGAATCATTGCGCGTTCCCCGGTGTGGTTCCGGCGCCATATATGGGCAGTCGGTTTCGAGCACTATGCTCGAAAGAGGAATCGTTTCCACGGTCTTTACCAGCTTTTTGGCATTTTTAAAAGTCACAACACCGCCTACACCGATGAAATATCCCATCTTTACATATTCCTGTGCCATCTCCGGTGAATAGGAATAACAGTGGATCACGCCCTTTATGCCATCCTCATATGCCTTTTCCATGATCTTCATGGTATCTTCTGCTGCATCCCTGGAATGAATGATCACCGGAAGATCTGCCTGTTGAGCCAGTGCAAGCTGCCGTACAAACCAATACCTCTGCTTCGCCTGTATCTCCGGTTCCTTATCCCAGTAATAATCCAGTCCGATCTCACCCACGGCAACTGTCTTTTGCAGCGTTGTCTGCTGTCTGAGCCATGCATAAGTGTCCTCATTTAAATCATCCACGTCACTGGGATGTACGCCCACCGCAGCATAAAGAAAAGGGTATTCCTGCGCCAGCGAAAGTGTTGTCTTTGTCGTCGCAATGGAAGACCCTACATTAATCACCGGTGAAATGCCGCGCTGCGGTAAATCCGCAAGCAGCATCTCCCGGTCCGTATCAAATTTTGCATCATCGTAATGTGCATGTGTCTCAAAAATCATAAGAAGTGCCTTTCTATCAGATCAAGTTCCTCCATGATGATACAGTTCGGAAGTGTATCCGAAGCCACCATGCCCCGCACCTGGGCATAATCCATCCAGCGCACACTCTCTATTTCTTCGGTCTGCAGTTCAAATTCCTCTGCTTCCCGATCCAGCCAGAGCAGATAAACATTTGAAATCTGGTGATCATGAAATGGCTGTCTGTGAAATTCACTGTCAACGTCCTTATGCACCTGTCCGCAATAAATCAGGTCTGACTCCTGCACTGTCACATTCAATTCTTCTTTCAGCTCCCGAATGGCGGAAGGAATATACTCCTCCCCTGCCGGTATATGTCCTGCACTGGAAATATCATAGCAGCCCGGAAATGAATCTTTCTGCATACATCTCTTCTGTAATAAAAGCTGAATCCGTCCGTTCATGTTGCGGGCAATCCAGACATGGGATGTGCGGTGCCGTACCCCTTCCCGGTGCGCCTCCGCACGGTCTACGGTTTCACCGGTTGGTGTGCCGGTCTCATCTACAACATCAAGGATTTCCATATTTATGCCTCCTATTTCTACTTATCCGCCCCAGCCACTTACATGCGTCTAACAAATCTCAGCACCGCTTGGCATCGGTTTCTCCGGTGTCATCAGAGAAAGTGTACCATTTTCATCCTCTGCACACAGCAGCATTCCCTCTGATAATACCCCTGCAAGCTTAGCCGGCTTTAAGTTCACAAGAACCATAACTTTCTTGCCAACCATCTCTTCCGGGGTGTAATCTTTGCGGATACCGGATACGATCTGCTTGACTGTGTTTCCAATTTTCACCTGGGAACAAAGCAGTTTCTTTGACTTTGCAACTGCCTCGCAGGAAAGGATTTCTCCTACCTGAAACTGCATCTTCATGAAATCATCAAATGTAATCTCGTCCTTCGGATCAATATCAATCACTGCTTCATCCTCTGCTCCTGCTTCTTTACCATTTAATGCTTTCTGTTCTTTTTCGTACTCTTCCTTCTGCTTTGCCTGAATGGCATCCACTTTTGGCTGGATCTCTTTTGCGTCAATTCTTGCAAAAAGGATCTCCGGAGCATCGGTTACTTTTGTTCCATCCGGATACAGTCCAAACTGATTGAGTTCATCAAAATCACGCAATGATGTCGATAACTGCGCCACGATTTTTTCTGCGGTTTCCGGAAGGAACGGGTGCAGAAGACTTGCGCCAATCGTGATGGACTCGGTCAGATTGTAAAGAACCTCAGCCAGACGGTCTTTCTGTGCCTCGTCTTTTGCCAGTACCCACGGGGTTGTCTCATCAATATATTTATTGCAACGGCGGAACAGTGCAAATACTTCGGAAATTGCATCTGCCACACGAAGTTTTGCCATCTTCCCGGCAATACGGTCACGGGTTGCTGTCACAACAGCTTTCAGATCTGCATCCACTTCACCGGTGACTCCTGTGGATGTTACCACACCGCCAAAATATTTATTGCTCATGGAAACGGTACGGTTTACCAGATTTCCAAGAATATTTGCCAGATCAGAGTTGAAACGCTCAATGACCAGATCCCAGGTAATCACGCCATCATTCTCAAACGGCATCTCATGCAATACAAAATAGCGGGTAGCATCTACGCCAAACAGATCTACCATGTCATCCGCATAGATTACATTTCCCTTGGATTTGCTCATCTTATCCCCGCCCTGAAGCAGCCACGGGTGTCCAAATACCTGCTTTGGCAGTGGCAGATCCAGTGCCATCAGAAAGATTGGCCAGTAAATGGTATGGAAACGGACAATATCTTTTCCGATCAGATGCAGATCAGCCGGCCACAGCTTCTTAAACTGATCTGTGGAACCATCCGGATCATATCCAATCTTTGTGATATAGTTTGTCAGTGCATCCAGCCAGACATATACGACATGTTTCGGATCAAAATCTACCGGAATTCCCCAGCTGAAACTGGTACGTGATACGCACAGATCCTGCAGTCCCGGAAGCAGAAAGTTATTCATCATCTCATTCTTACGGGAAACCGGCTGAATGAAGTCCGGATGGGTATTGATATAATCAATGAGCCGGTCTGCATATTTACTCATCTTAAAGAAATAAGCTTCTTCTTTGGCAGGCTGCACTTCCCGTCCACAGTCCGGACATTTGCCGTCTACAAGCTGGGATTCTGTCCAGAAAGACTCACAAGGTGTACAATACATTCCCTCATAAGATCCCTTATAAATATCACCCTGATCATAAAGCTTTTTAAAAATCTTCTTTACACATTTCTCATGATCCTCATCCGTGGTACGGACAAAGTTATCATAAGAAGAATTCACAAGATCCCAGATCCGCTTTACCTCACCGGAAACCTGATCTACAAATTCTTTCGGTGAAATACCTGCTGCCTCTGCTTTTTCCTGAATCTTTTGTCCATGTTCATCAGTTCCGGTCTGAAAATAGACATCATAGCCTTCGGCTCTCTTATAACGCGCAATTGCATCCGCAAGAATAATCTCGTACGTGTTTCCGATATGCGGCTTACCTGAAGTATAGGCAATCGCGGTTGTCATATAAAACTTCCTTTTATTTTCTGCCATGTCCTTGGCCTCCTTATCTCACATTCGCTCTCCCCATTTTACCGAATTCCAAGCCATTTGTAAAGTATCCCCTATTCGTCCGTTTTTCTGTTTATTCAAGAATATTTTCTTATATGCCAAGAATTTCTTGCTGACCTGTTTTTCCGTAGACTAATATGCTTTTATCCAGTTTTTTCCAGTACAAAACTGCCAAAGATAAATGAGAAGGAGCACCAACATGAAAAATATACAAATCGGGGCAGCCTTAAAAACGATGCGAAAAAATCGTGGCTGGACGATCCATGACGTAGTTGTACAGCTGAATGACCTGTACAATATCGCAGTCGCCGAAAAAACCGTGTACGGATGGGAAAGCGATCAGGCATATCCCCGCACGGAAACATTGCTGCTGCTCTGTGAACTGTATCAGAGTGACGCATTCACCGGAAATCTCCTGCACATTCCTGCAGACAAATCCTTCCCGATCACTGCAGATGAACGGCATGTCATCGAAATGTATCGCCGGCATCCGGAACTACAAAGTGCTGTAAAACGCGTGCTTGATGTTCCCGTCAAAAAACCTTCTGCAAATTAAAGTTCTGATATCCTGTCCCCTGTAAAAACTATTTTCCAAAATTCATCCTGTCGCAGAAGTTTCTATCTCATACAGATATAAATCACATAAACCACATATAAAACCAGCATCACAATACCTTCTTTTCTGCTGATTTTTTCTTTTGTCCATGCAAACCCCCAGATCAACAGGCTCAAAACAATCAAAATCATAATATCTATGATGTTTTCCATCAAGAACGGCATCGGACTGATAACTCCCGCCAGACCAAGTACAAACAGAATATTAAAAATATTGGAGCCGATCGCATTTCCAAGTGCCATATCCACTTCATTTTTGCGGGCTGCAACAACAGATGTCACAAGTTCCGGAAGCGAGGTTCCAATTGAAACAATGGTCAGTCCTACCAGCGTCTGGCTCATTCCAATTTTCAATGCAATATTGCTGGCACTGTCTACAACGACATCCCCGCCAATCACAATACCAGCTACACCAACCACAAGGAACAACAGGCTTTTTGGCATCGACATTACTTTCTGTGCCTCTGCCGCTTCCGTTTCTTCACTTTGCAGATGTCCGCCTTCTTTTCCTGCTTTCAATGCCATACGAATCATTGTTCCGATAAATATGGCAAAAAACACCAGAAATACAGCACTGTCAAAACGTCCCAGTTTCATTCCCACACCACCGAGTATCATAAGCAGCAATGCTGCAAACACGGAATATGGGAAATCACGTTTCAATGTAGCTTTCTGTACGGCAACCGGAGTCATTATGGCACAAAAACCGATGACCACCATCATATTAAAAATATTAGACCCGACCACATTACTGATTGCCAGCGTATTCTTATGCTGGATTGCTGCAACAACAGAAACCGCAGTCTCCGGAAGTGAGGTTCCCATGGCAACAATCGTCAGGCCAATAATGATGGCCGGAACATGAAACCGTTTTGCAATGCTGGAACTTCCCTCCACAAAAACATCTGCCCCTTTGACCAGGAAGAAAAATCCTGCGATCAAAAAAACAATTGCCAGCGGCATGGAACATGTTGAAATAAATTCTGTCATATCTTTTCCCTCTTTCTGTAAAATAATGTGTTAAAAGGCAATAATGCCAAGATGCTCCAACAATATTTTCAAACCTATGAGCATAAGTATTACCCCACCGGCAATCTCTGCCTTTTTCTTATAACGGGTACCGAAGAAATTACCGACAACCACTCCGATGATCGATAATACAAATGTCGTGCATCCGATAATCAGACAGGCTTCCATGATGGATACATTTAAAAAGGCAAATGTAATACCGACTGCAAGTGCATCGATACTGGTTGCAACTGCAAGAAGCAGCATCTCTTTGTGATCCAGTGGCAGATCTTTTGCTCCAATTTCCTGCACGTCTTTATCACGAACCGCTTCAATCACCATCTTTCCACCGATAAACAGCAACAGGAAAAAGGCGATCCAGTGATCGACCGAAGTAATGTATTTCTGAAAGCGGATTCCCAGCGCCCAGCCGAGAAACGGCATCAGTGCCTGAAATCCTCCGAAATACAATCCAATCAGAAACGCATGTTTTTTGTTGATTTTTTCCATGCCAAGACCCTTGCAGACGGATACCGCAAATGCATCCATCGAGAGTCCGACACCAATCAGAAATAACTCGATTACCATTCTTATGTTCTCCTTTTGTGAGGGGATTCATACCTTGCGCTTCTGTCCTGATATATCAAAAAGAGACCCAATGCGCACCAACGAAAACCGCGACTACAGCCACGTTTTTCCGGTGCACATGAGTCTCATTCTTTAAGGCTTGCCAGGTCCAAATGACCGGTATGTTGACAAGTCACACAATGTGCGAACTACTCCCTCACATACTTTTGTCTATGAATTAGGTAAACTATAACAAACGGTCTTTGAGTTAGTCAATACGAACTTCTTATTTGCTGATGACTTTTGCAAACTTCTTCTTACCACGCTTTACGACCTTTCCTTCTCCGGCAAACTCGTCGAGCGTGTAACTGGTACTGATGTCTGTAACTTTCTCACCGTCCACAGAGACTCCACCCTGCTGTACGGCACGACGTGCATCGGAACGACTCTCACACAGAGAAGCCTTTACAAGAACTGCCATGATATCGAGCTTGTCATTGTACAGATCATCTGCAGTCACTTCAACCGTCGGCATATGTGCAGAAACCCCGCCGCCTGCAAACAGTGCATGGGATGCCTCTTTGGCTTTCTTTGCCTCTTCCTCACCGTGTACCAGTTTGGTCAGCTCATAAGCGAGAATCTCTTTTGCTTCATTCAGCTTGGCACCTTCCCATTTGTCCATCTCATCGATCTGCTCCAATGGCAGGAAGGTCAGCATGCGGATGCACTTTAACACATCGGAATCTGCCACATTTCTCCAGTACTGGAAGAAGTCAAACGGAGAAGTCTTGTTCGGATCAAGCCATACGGCACCGGACTGTGTTTTTCCCATCTTCTTTCCCTCAGAGTTTAAAAGCAGATTGATCGTCATGGCATAAGCATCTTTTCCAAGCTTCCGGCGGATCAGTTCCGTACCACCGAGCATGTTGCTCCACTGGTCATCTCCACCGAATTCCATGTTACATCCATATTTCTGGTACAGTGTGTAGAAATCGTAACTCTGCATGATCATGTAATTAAACTCCAGAAAGCTTAATCCTTTTTCCATACGCTGCTTGTAACATTCTGCTGTCAGCATGCGGTTTACGGAAAAATGTGCACCAACATCACGCAGTACATCAATGTAGTTTAAATCCATCAGCCAGTCGGCATTGTTTACCAGCATTGCCTTGCCTTCTCCGAAATCGATGAAACGGCTCATCTGCTTTTTGAAGCAGTCTACGTTGTGCTGAATGGTCTCCGGTGTCATCATCTGCCGCATATCGGTACGACCGGATGGATCACCGATCATGGCCGTACCACCACCGATCAGCGCAATCGGCTTGTTTCCTGCCATCTGCAGACGTTTCATCAGACACAGCGCCATAAAATGTCCCACATGCAGACTGTCAGCTGTCGGGTCAAAACCGATATAAAATACTGCTTTTCCATTGTTGATGAGTTCCTTGATTTCTTCCTCGTCGGTTACCTGTGCGATCAGACCGCGGGCAACCAGTTCGTCGTAAAGTGTCATTGGGTTTCCTCCTGTAATTTAACTTTTTTGATTTTTCTGGGGCTTTATGTCCCTTTGCTCCATATCTATAAAAATCCAAATAAAAATCCCCTCGTCCTAATTATAAGGACGAGGGGGATCTCTCGTGTTACCACCTTAATTCGCATGCTGTTCACACAGCCTGCCTCCGCGAGTGCAGCTACACTCCAGTGCGTCTAACGGGCACTACTCCGTTACAGCCTACTTGCCTGCGCGTTCGGTGTAAAGCTCAGGGATGTATTCCCTGCGGTAAGGGGGGACCCAGCTTGCTGGGGGGATTCCTTATCGCCCGGCTTATGGTTTTTCCATAAATCC